>Ga0316626_10000092_pt1 | contig 31764 bp, 26 predicted proteins | sample OWC_Aug_T1_C1_D5_FD_207656 | JGI IMG/M metagenome (GOLD analysis project Ga0316626, IMG submission 207656) | Wetland soil microbial communities from Old Woman Creek delta, Ohio, United States - OWC_Aug_T1_C1_D5_A | ecosystem: Environmental > Terrestrial > Soil > Wetlands | place: USA: Ohio...
GAACGAGGTCGAGCGCCTCCAGAGCCAGTTGCGGGCGCTGGCCGAGCGGCTTGGCGTCGTGCTGCAGTAGCACCCGCCAGCAGCCCGGCCGAAAAGTAATGGGGCGTGGCGATCCAACAGTATTCCCTCTCCCGCACCTCCGCGGGAGTGCGGGAGAGGAAGGTCTCTCGCACGCGTTGGCTCCCTCCGCGGATCGAGGGACTTTTCGGCCAGATTTCCGGAGCGCGTCAGCCGCTACCGAAATACGAGCGCACGCAGCGGACGAAAACGCAGGCTGAAGCCGGCTGAAGCCTGCGGCTACGAGAGATCAGCGACCGCGTCCCGTTACCTTGGGTTGCCGCTGGTGGGGGCTGCCCAATCCACCCACCAGCGGCTCCGCGTGCACAGGCCCGTCAGTCGACCGTCCCACTTGCCAGGATGAAGGTGCCGTCACCGTTCTGCGACGTCACTTTCACCGTGATGGTCGCCGCCGTCGGCGGGTCAGTGTCGGTCGGGTCATCGTCACTGAGTACGAAGCCGAATCGGGTGAGCCCGTTGACGATCTGGTTGAACGAGTGACCGTCCGGTACCGTGATGCTGCCGCCGACGACCTCACCCGCACTGGCGGTCACGGTGATCGTCGAGCCGCCCACCAAGGGGTTGACCAGGTCATCGTGGACTTCGATCGTGAACGACTGCGCCCCGCCATTCGCCACGGTGAAGCTGGCCGGGCTCACGACCGGCGTCACGAGCGGGCCGGAGAACGTCACCGCCGTCGTGCCGAAGACCAGGATGCCATTGTCCCAGGTTCCGGTCGTGCCCTGCGCGCCCCAGAGCTCGTTCAGGCTGCCGCTGTCGATGAACATCTCGAACGGCGCCGCCGGGTTGAACGCGTTGTTGCAGAAGCGGCTGGGCGCAGGCACGATACAACCCACGTCACCAGGCGGGAGCGGCCGGAAGTCGATGAACGGCTCGGGCAGATCATCTGTCGTGATCGTGTCGATGCTGGGGTCGAACCGCCCGTTGCCGTTGTTGTCGAGGAAGCCTTCTTCCCCCTGGGTGAAGCTCAGGATCGTCACGATCCCGCTCGGCGGCACCTCGCCCTCCGTCAGCAAGGTCGCGGTGGCGGTGCCACCGGTACTGGTCGGCAAGTGATCGACGATGCTCGCACCGTTGGTGACGAACGAGACGGTGGTCCCGGCCGGCACCGCGTTTCCGAAGCGGTCGTTGACGAACGCAGTGACCTTGTCCTCGATGCCGAAGAACCTGCGTCCCGCAACGTTCAACTTCTCCGGCGCCAGGCTGAAACGGTTCTGCGCTGGGGGCGCGCCGACGATGCTCACGGCCGTCGACTGCGCCGAGATACTCGGGTTGCTCGCCACCCGCGCCAGCACGCGCACGATGGTCGTGCGCTTGCCGCTGGTGAGCACCGTCTGCACCTGCCCTGAGCCATCGCTGACCGCGCTGGTCGGCTGAACCGTCTCCCCACCGATGGAGGCGAGGGTGAACTCGACCGGTACGCCCGCAACCGGGTTGGCGCGCGCATCGGTCACGCGATACGTCAGCGTCGCTTGCTCCTGCAGGCCGGAGCTCCGCACCCCGATCAGTTGCGGCTGGGCGCCGACGAAGCTGATCGACTGCGGTACCGGCGTCGGGGTGATCGTCGGCGTGCGCGTGAGCGTCGGCGTGTGCGTGAACGGCGGTGACGTCGGCGTCGGCGGCGGCGTGGAGGTCGGCGGCGCTGGCACCGGGGTGTCCGTCACCGTTGGCATCGGGGTCGGCGTCGGTGTTGGCGCTGGTGTCCCGGTGGCCGGCGGTAGCAAGACGCCAACGGCGATCACGCGCACGGACCCATTGCCACCCGCCGGGAGCCCTTCGGAATCCACCGTAACCTCCAAAGCGATCGAGGACGGCGCGGAGGGCACGCCGATCTTGTCGTCGACCAGGAACAGGCGGAACAGATTGAGACCCGGCACGACGTTGCCGAACGTCTCGGCATCAGGAATCGTGAAATCCTGGCCAAGCAACCGCGCGCCCTCACCGGTCAACGAGGCGGAGACCGACGATCCGCCCACGACGGGGTTGCCATCCCTGTCGCCGACGAAGAGCGTAAAGGCCTGGAATCCACCGTCTGGAATCTCGAATGTCGGCGGCTCGAGGGTGACGATAGTGTGGGCAGAGAATGTCACATCGGCTGCGCTCCAGATGAAGGCGTTGCCGTCCCACTGTCCCGGACTCTGCGCCTCGTTCCAGACCCCGTCTGCGTTGACGTCGATGAAACGCTCGAAGGGCTGGTCCGGATCGTACTTGCCGTTACCGTTGAAGTCGATGAGCGGCTCGGGAATGTCCGTGAAGACCTCGCCGAGGTCGTACACACCGTTGCCGTTCGCGTCGATGAAGGGCTCTTCACCGCGCGTGTTGGCGAGTACCGTGATGATACCGCCGTCTGGGATTCCACCAATGCCTCCTTCGCTCAGCAGGGTGGTGGAGGCGCGCCCGGAATCGTCGGTGACGGTCTGGTTGAAGACACTCGCGCCGTTGGTCATGAAGTTGACCACGGTCCCCGGCGGAACCGCGTTGCCGAAGCGGTCGTTGAGGAACGCCGTGATGTCGTCCTCCAGGCCGAAGGTCACGCGGCCGGCGATATTGAGGAACTGAGCCGCCATGCTGATCCGGCTGAACGTCGGGGGCGCGCCAACGACGTTGACGGCGGTCGACTGCGTCACCAGATCGGGGGTCTGATCGTTGTTCACGTCGACCGTCGCCGTCACCTGGACGGGGCCGGCACGCGTGCCGGACAGGACGGTGGTTTGCGCGATGCCCTGATCATCCGTTTCGGCCGTCGCGGCGCTGAGCCGCTCGCCACCGATTCCATTGAGCCGGAACGAGACCGGCACGCCCGCCACCGGCTTGTTGAGCTGATCCCGCACGACGAACGACAGCAAGGACTGTTCGAGGAGGCCCGATGCCCGCACCCCAATGGTCGACGGACTGGCGCTTTCGAAAACCACGACACTTGCGGTGCCTTCCCCTCCAGGGGTCGTCCCAGTGGACTTGACCGTGATGAGCTCGGACGGGCCCGCGAGACGCGGGATGCCGGCGCCAAAGGCGACGACCCGGACGGTTCCTTCCGGCGTTCCGGGAGGAACGGTGAGCGTGGCGGTAGCAATCCCGCCCGCGTCGGAGATGGCAAACGGGCTGGTCCCGAACGATCCCACCTCGGTCAGGAAACGGATCTTCGCATTGGCAACGCCGTTGCCGTTGTCATCAAGCACCTGGGCCGTGAGGAGGACCGAACCGGCCTCCTGCTGGGTGACCTTGACGGTTGTCGGGTTCGCCGACATCAGCAGGTTTGACACGCTCCCTGGCAACGTGACCGTTTGCACCGCGTCGACGTTCAGGGACTCGATCCGGATCTGCACATCGGTTCCCGCTTGGGCGAGCGGGAACTTCAGACAGGTGATGGCATCTCCCGGCTGCGGCGTGATCGGAATACCGGTCTGGGCGACGAACTGCGACACATCACAGGGGGGCTGGTCGTTGGTGCTCGCGAACCCTTGCAGCCCGATGCGCAAGGAGGCCTCATCGTCGTCGTTGAACGGCAGCACCTCGAAGAACACCGGCGTCCCGTCGTCGACGGTGTTGGCGCGCGCATCGGTGATCAGCGCCGACACGGTGGTGAGGAAGGTGCCGTCATTGTTGTCGACGGCCTTGTCGTTGATGACCACCGACACCCGGCCGGGCAAACCGGCGGTAACGGTCACCAGAGGTCTTCGCGCAATGATGCACCGCTGGCCCGGCTGGCCCGGGTCGGGGTTGGTACACTCCTCGGTGAACTCGTTGCCGAGGTCTGACGACACCTCGGCCTGGATCGTCACCGTCCCGAGGTCGGGGCCAGCGCGCAGCCCGATCTGCGCGTTGCCGGCGCGGTCGGTCTGCACCTTGAAGCGATTGCGTGGATCGATGTTGCAGGTCTCACCGCTCGGGCAGTCGCCATTCGACTCGCACGACTGACCGACGGTCACCGAGCACAGGCCCGAGGACAGATTGACCGGCAAGAGGCTGGCGCCGGCCGCCACGCTTTCGGGAGCGATGGAGAAGCGCACCTGGGTGTTGGCCAGGCGGTTGCCGTTGTTGTCGATGATGGTCGCGGTCACGTTCGACACCTCGCGCGACCCGGAGCCACGCACGCGGACGCGGTTGGGGCTGGCGCTCAGAATGATGCTCGCTGGTTCACCGATCTCTCCAGTCTGCTGATCCGAAGGCCGGCATTCGCGGCCGGGCACGATGTAGATCTGCGTGGTGCCCTCGATGCCAGCAGCTCGCGCGCTGAGCTGATACGGAAGGATGTTGCCAAGGGCATCGAACCGCACCAGCGCGCCGGGCGGGACCTGCAATGTCGTACGCGCCACGCCGGCCTGGTCGCCCTGCGTCTGCGTCACGGCCGTCAGCGGCACCGTATGGCCGACGTCGCTCAGGAACAGGACGTTGACACCGTTGAGGCCGTTGTTGTCGGCGTCGAAGACGATGGCGCTGAGCGTAACGGAACCGCCGACATCGGTACCGCAGGTGGTCGTGCCCGACTGCAGCAGGACGGTGGCAACCGGCTTGCCGGCGGCGCCGGGAACCACCTTGAAGGTCACTTCACCCTTGATATCCCCGGCGGTCGCTCTCACCGTCACGTCGCCCGGAGGCGCCGTGTTGGCGGCGATGTCAATCAGGATCTCCGCGACCCCGTCAACGATGTTGCCGCCCTCCGTGATGGGGCGCGTACGAGTGGCGATCGGTCGCAGGATCCCGACCTTCGGGGCGAAGTCGAACAGCAGGTTGACGTCGTTGAGTGGTTGGTTGTTCTGGTCAAACGCGAAGGCGCGCACCGTCACCTTGCCACCATTGGTGGTGCTGACCGTAAAGACGTCGGTTTCCATGTAGATGGTCCGCACCAACGGTGCCGGCAGCACCGTCGGCGTGGGGGGACCCGCCCCGCCCGTGGTCGGAGTCGACGTCGCCGCCGGGGGCGCACTGACGATGATGGTGATGAACACGGTGGGATCATCGTCTGGCGTCGGGGTGTCGTTCGGCAGACGCGCCGTCAGGCGCCAGGTCCCCCCGAACCGACCGATGACGGTGCCAGTGACCTGGCCGTTGGCGTTCGTGAGGGCGAAGCCGTCTTTATTGAACTCGGTCTCTGGCGAATAGGCCCCTTCCAATCCCTCGCCAGCTGTCACCTCAACGGCGCTACCACCGGTGTCGTTCGTCACCGTCACCCTGAAGGTAGTTTCCTGCTGATCCGACAGCCTCGCATCGGGATCGCCGATCTCGATGGTCAACTGCCCCGTCGGATCGGGGATCTGATTGTTACCGCCACCGCCACCGTTGCCTCCACCCCCGCCACCGCCGCAGGCGGCGAGGAGCGCCATGAGTGCGAACACAGACAAACGAACCACTCGTCGGCCCATCCCTGTACCTCCCACAATCCGGGGCTTCGGCGTCCGGTTACTCTTCCGGACAGTTGTCGAAGTTGTCGAAAATCGAGACATAGTTGGTGCTGATGGTGAAGCGCTCGCCCGTCTCATCGGTCCCGCTGAACGTGAGTTCCGCATTGAGGGTCTGCGTCTGAACGGTCGACTGCGGATCGTCGAGCGTCGGGCACTGTCCCTGGATGAGCCTCTGCTTGAAGTCGAAGTCGTACAAGAGCACCGTAAGGCTGCTCTCCGAGTGTTGACAGAGACCGACGCCGCACTCATCGTTGACCGCACACTTGGTTTGCGAAGCGCCGAGACAGCGGCCGCCGGGAAGGTTGGCGCTGATCGAGCGTCTGGCTTCCGGGACGCCGCTGCCGGGGACGAATAGCGTATACGTGTCCAGAAAGATGTCGGCCTTGCCGCGGTTGACGAACACAGCGCGGACCAGGGTCGAGGTGAAGTCTTCCAGATTCACGTCCTGATCGGTCACGCAGAGCCCCTGGCAGATGTCCACCTGCGCAGAGGTATCCGCGACCACGTCCGCCTGCGTGATGCCCTCGCCCGTGAAACGCTGGAACGACATGGTGAGCTGATCCTCACCGTTCGTGCCTGTCCCCGCCGAGCCGCAACCGCTCACTGCCATGGCGATGCCGAGCATCAGTCCGCACACGCCTGTCAACCGCCGCATAACACGCCTCCCGTGTTCATCGTCGCCGGCCCCGCGAAGGCTGCTGGGTCGGACGATCCATTGATTGTGGTCGAACGCCGCCGCGGGGAACTCCCGCGTGACGCGGCTCGAGGTTTGGCCGCTAGTGGACGGCATAGTGGCTGATCTCCTCCGCAGTCAGCGACTCGAACCGCGTGCGGCCGATGTCCTCGAGGCAAACGAACTTGATCGTGCCGCCAGACGCTTTCTTGTCGGTCTCGATGGCAAGCGCCAGCTGTCGAGCGGTGATCTCCCGTGGCACCGCCACCGGCAGCCCGGCGTGCCTGATGAACCGGGTCAGGCGGTCGGCGACCGCCGGCGAGCAATGCCCGCGTTCGTGGGACAGCCGCGCCGCACACACCATTCCGATGGCAACCGCTTCGCCGTGGAGGAACTGCCGATACTCGGTGAGCATCTCGACCGCATGACCGAACGTGTGACCAAAGTTCAGAATCTCGCGATACCCGCTGGTTTCGCGCTCGTCCTCTCCGACCACCATCGCCTTGAGCGCGCAGCAGACGCGGACGATCTCGACGACGATCTCGTCCTCGAGGGCCAGCACCTGGTCGAGGTTTTTCTCGAGCAGCCCGAACAGCTCGGGGCTGAGAATGGCCCCGTACTTGATGACCTCGGCGAGGCCGGCCAGGAGCTCGCGACGCGGCAGCGTGCGCAGGGTCTGCACGTCGATCCACACCAGACGCGGCTGATAGAAGGCGCCGATCAAGTTCTTGCCCGCGGCGTGGTTCACTCCGGTCTTGCCGCCCACGCTCGAATCCACCTGCGCGACCAGCGTCGTCGGCACCTGCACGAAGGTGAGCCCGCGGAGGAACGTCGCGGCCGCAAAGCCGGCCAGGTCGCCGATCACACCACCGCCCAAGGCGATGACCGCCGATCGGCGCTCGAGCCGGGCGTCGATGAAGCGGTCGTACAGGAGGGTGAGCCAGGCGAGGTTCTTGTGCTCTTCGCCGGCCGGAATCTGAATGATGACGGGATCGAATCCCGCCCCACGCAGCGAGCCGATGACCCGCGCCTCGTATTGCTCCGCAACGATGGGATTGGTTACCACCGCGACGCGGGCGGCGCAGTGCAGGTCGCAGAGACGGGTCCCGAGCCCGTCGAGGGTCCCCGCTCCGATACAGATGGGATAGGACCGTTCGCGCAGATCAACCGTCACCGTCTCGATCGCTTGTGCGGGCGAGGCGGCAGCGGCGGGAGCCTGGCGGCGCAGAAACTCGCCGATTTCGGTCACGACCTCCTCGACCGAGCGGCTCGAGGTGTCGACGGTCAGGTCCGCGCTGGCGTACGCCGGTGCGCGCTCCGCAAGCAGCTCCCGAATGCGCTGGCGTGGGCTTCCGGCCTTGAGCAGCGGCCGAATATCGCCCTCCGCTTCGGTCCGGGCCAGAATCACTTCGGGGCTGGCCACGAGGCAGACGATCGGACCGGCCGCTTTCAGACGCGCCAGGTTCTCCGGATCGCTGATCGCCCCGCCACCGGTGGCGATCACCGCGTCGCCCGCGGCGACCGCCTGCGCGACGGCGCGTCGCTCGACCGTGCGAAAATATGGTTCGCCTTGCCGGGCGAAGATCTCACTGATCGGGCGGCCCTCGGTGCGCTCGATGAGCTCGTCGGTGTCAATGAAGGGCCGGCCGAACCGGCGGGCCAGCTCCTGCCCGACCCGGGTCTTCCCGGTCCCCATGAAGCCCGTGAGCACTACCGTCGCCATCGTCAATCCGTCACCGTACCGTTCGCTCGATTCGAAGACACACCCTGCTCACTAGCCCCCGTCCCATTCGGGGCGCCGCACCGCGCTGGTAGCGGCCAGGGGATCCGACGCAATCACGACTGCCACATCCGTCGCATCGACCGCGCCCGCCGCGCAGGAGCGTCCCATCCATACTCCCAGCCGCGCGATTACCCTGGCTCCCCTTCGCCGCGATGCTGCCACAGCTCGGCCGCGTTGGGTTGGCTGCCAACGACCTGGGTCCCGCCGACGATCCGTGGGGTCAGGAACACGAGGAGGTCTTCACGGCGCCGGCTCTTCGATTCACTCTTGAACAACCAACCGATGCCAGGAAGGTCCTGGAAGAAGGGTATGCCTTGGCCCTGATCGCTGAGCTGGTCGCGGTAGATGCCGCCGAGCACGATGGTCTCGCCGTCGCGCACCAGCACTTGCGACGTCGCCTCGCGGGTGATCTCGGTCGGGATGTTGTCGACCGTCCGGGTAAAGTCCGCTTGGCTCGACTTGGCGAACATCTCGAGCAACACGTATCCATCAGACGACACCTGCGGCGTCACGATGAGGACAATTCCGGTCTCGATCTTCTCGGTCGCGGTCTGCGCCGTGCCGGCCTGGCCGCCGGCACCCGTTGAGATCACCGTACCCGTGCTCGGTAGCCGCACGCGCAGCACCGTCAGGCTCTTGATGGTTGCCGCCACGTTGTTGAGCGTGACGACGCGGGGCCGGGAGATGATCTTTGCGTCACCCGACTCCTCGAGGGCGGTGAGCCGAACGTCTAGGGCCTGCGCGCCATTCAGCGAGCCGAGCATGAGATCGAGCGCGGTACCCGAGCCCGGGGCGAAGTTCCCGGCCGCCGGGAAGTCGGCGATGAACGGCACACCGCCTGTTCCGGTCGTCAAGCCACTGCCGCCAAAGCCGATGACTCCAGGAAAGTTCTTGCCCGTGCTCGTGCCGGTCTGCGGACCCACCGACGAGCGGTAGCCCCACTGCACCCCGAGGTCGCGCGCCGTGTCGGTCGTCGCTTCGACGATCTTCGACTCGATCATCACCTGCGGCGTCTGCACATCCAGGCGGCGGATGAGTTCCTTGGCGTTGACGACGCCGCGTTCGATGTCGCGCACCACGAGGGTGTTGGTAAACTCATCGACCAACACGCTGCCGCGCGACGTCAGAACCCCGCCCTCGCCCTGCTGCGAGCCGCCACGCCCACCACCGCTCTGCCCGCTCACCCGGGCCGCGCCACCGATCAACTCGGCCAACTTCTTCGCCTTGGCGTAGTTCACGGTGATGTAGGCCACCTGCAGCGGCTCCACCTCGCGCGCCGCCTCCTGGGCTTTGCGCAGTTCCTCGCGCTCCTCGCGCAACCGCTTCACGGTGGAGATACGGATGACGTTGCCCTCTTGGACGCTCTCGAGGTTCATGACCTGAAGGACAATGTCGAGCGCCTGATCCCACGGGACATCAAACAGGCGGAGGGTCACCTTGCCGGCCACGTCATCGGTGGCCACGATGTTCAGCTTGCTCACGTCCGCCAGCAGACGGAGCACGTTGTGGACGTCGGCGTCCTTCAGATCGATCGAGACGGGCTGGCCGTAGTACTGCCGCCCGCTGCCGACCTCTTCCGCGCGCCCCAGGCGGCGGGACGTCTCATCGCCCTCTCCACTTGCCGCCTCCGCCGCGACGACCCGGGGGGCCGGCGCGTCGGGCAGCGCCCGCTGCGTGTAAACGATCTGCTCGCGGACCGGCTGGGCATTCCCTTGCGGCTCGCCGAGGAACGCGATCACCGTATCGTTCAGATCGTTCACCGTGTACGACGGTATGGTATCACCGCGCAGCGTAATCGTGAGCCGTATCTTGTCCTGATTCTTCCCGACGCGGATCGACTCGATCAGCGGGTTGTCCACCCGGTACTGCTCGGCGCGCGGCACCGCCGTCCCGTCCCCGGCGAGCTCGATGAGGAGGCGGTTGGGCTTGGCGAGGGTGAAATTCGTCACCCCGCGTGGCGCCCGGCTCAGTTTGGTGAAGATCCCTTGCTGGCCGTTGTCCTCGATGATCCGGATTTCACGGATCTGCAGCCCGCTCGCGGCGGTCGCCGCCGAGGCCGACGCCACGCCCGGCGTTTCAGCCAACGGCTCGGCGTGCGCACCAGGCGGGATGGAGGGTGGCTGTCCCTCCGGGCGCGCCGGCGCCTCCAGCGCCGCCGGCGCAGGCGCGCAGCCGGACAGCGCCAGTACTCCGCACACCGAACCAGCGCATAGCACCGCACCCAAACCACTTACCCATCGCTTCATCGCTACTCCCGTTTCGCGGTCCGAGTTTCTTCTTCACGCGGAATCTCAAGTACCACTCGGTTCACCTGACGGTTGCCGTAGAAATCGAGCAGGGACTCTTCGACCACGACCCGCCCGGGCTCGATCGCCTTCACGGTTCCCCCATGCCGCCCGATCGGCGTGCCCGGAGACACGATGAAACCCATGCCGGTATCATCCTCGAGCATGGCCAGCGCCGGCGTGAGGCCCCACATCACGGCGGTCACCGTGAGCTGTCGCAGCTCGTACTGCTGCAGCGGCGTCAACGGCTCGTCGACTTCGGCATTGGGTCGTAGATCGAGCGTGAAAGGACGGAACGGGTCGCGCGGCCCCTTCCCCGCCGCTGCGGTTTGCGTCGCCCCGCCGTCCTCCGCTGCGTTCCCTGGCGGCGCAGCCTCCGCGGGCGGCGCGAGCTCTGCGGTCGGTGCCTCCCCCGGCGCGGGCGGCGCGAACTCTGCGGTCGGCGCCTCCCCCGGCGCGGGCAGCGTGACGGGGGCCACCTCTGGCGGTGCTGCCATCTCTTCGTGTCCCCACGCTGCGGCGCCGAGGGCGCTGAGCAGCGCGACACCGAAACAGATTGTGCGTTGCATTACTTCTTCGCCTTCTCCCGCTCTTTCGCGAGCCGCTCGCGCTCCGCCTCGTCGAGGAAGCGGAAGGTGGTTGCCGCGCAGGCTGTCTCCAGACGCACGGGATCCATCTCGATCGTGGCCGGCGACTTCATCCCGATATCGGCCACGTTCACGATGCGGGTCAGCCTGGAGACGCGGTCGAAAAACGACTCGACCTCGAAGTAGGTGCCGCGCACGAGCACCTCGACCGGCACCTCGGCGTAGAAATCCTTGAACTGCTCGGGACGCTGGCGGAACTGGACAATCTCCAGCCCCGAGGCGCGGCCCGCATCGGAAATGTTGCTCAGCAGGTCCGGGATCTCCTTGGTATCGGGGAGCTGCGCGATCGCTTCTTTCAGCGCACCTCTGAGCTCCTCCACCGCCTGCCGTGCCTGCACCAGGTTCGCGGCGAGCTTGGCCTTCTTGTCGCGGTCGGCCGTGAGCGCCACAAGCTGCTCCCGCTTCTCGTCGATCGCCACGCCGCGCGGCCAGTAGAGGAAGTAGGCGTACACGAAGAAGAGGAATCCCACGCTACCGACGAGCAACAACACCCGCTGCCGCGCGGGCAGTTCGAGAATCCGTTCGATCAATTCGTTCATGTCATGTGCCTCTCTGCGAGACGTTCGCGGACGAATGGCCAGTCAGAGATCGCACGCCGGCCCCCGCTCAGTGAGTGACAGGAGGTTTGGCTGCGGCGGGAGCGCCGTTCACCGGCGCCTTCCCGCCACGACCGAAGTAGTCGATCCGGGCGTTGACGATGAATCGCTTGAAGGCCTGCGTCTCGGCCGCGGCGCCGCGCGCAGGACTGCTCTGGGTGGTCTCGACGAGGTCGACTTTGTAGAAGTACAGTGACGCCTGCAGCTGGCGCATGAAGAGCGCGATGGTCTGGTTGTCGAGGGCCATGCCGGTGAAGGTGGCGTTGCCGGCGGCCTCCTTGAAATCGACCAGCCAGAGATTGTCAGGCGTCGCGCGGCTCAAGTCGTTGAGCACCCGCGCCGGGCCTACCCGCTTGTCGTTGAGATCCTCGATGATGCGCAGCTTGGTTTCGAGCTCGACCTTGAGGCGGTCGAGATCGCGTACTTCCTTGACCCGCTCGTCGTACTGCTTGATCTCGGCCTGAACCTGCATGATGTCTCGCTCCAACGCGGCCAACCGCCGTCCCTGGATCATGTACGGGACGACCATGATGAGCAGGGCCACCGTCAGCCCCAGGGCCCCCAGGGCCCGCTGCTGACGCCGTCCGAGCGCACGCTGCGTCTCTTTGATGGGGAGAAGATTAACCCGAATCATTTGTCCTGCGGCCTCCGGACTGCCAGACCCATGGCCACCGCGAATTCCGGCGCGCGCTGGCGCAGCGCCGCTGTGTCCACCGACGGAGCCAGCATCACGCGGGACAAGGGATCGGCAATCTCCACCGGTGCTTCGGCGCGGTCGGCCAGCCGCTGACGCAGCTCCGGCACGCGCGCCGCACCGCCACTGATGTACAAGGCATCGATGCGCTCATCGGTTGCCGCGGTCCAGAAGAAGCTGAGCGCATAGTGAATCTCGTCGATCAGCGCGTCGGTGGCGGGTCCCAGGGCCATCGAGGCCTGCTCCGCACTGACGCCCTCGATCTCACGACCCGCCTTGACGTGCTCAGCGTCCTCGGCCGACACGCCGAGATCGCGGGTGAGCGCCTCGGTGATGTCCCGTCCGCCGACGGGCACGTCGCCGGTGAACGTGGACCGCCCGCCCTTCAAGATGTTGATCGACGAGTAGCGGGCACCGATGTTGACGAGCGCAACAACCTGGTCCGGCACGGGGTCGTAGTTCAGCTCGTACATGTTGTCGAGCGCGAAGTAGTCCACGTCGACGACGATCGGCATCAGTCCTGCCGCGCGCAACGTGTCCGAGTAGCTGCTCACGATGTCTTTCTTCGCCGCGACCAGCAGCACTTCCATCTGCTTCGACTCTTCCAGATGGTCGATGATCTGGTAATCGAGGTTCACGTTGTCGAGGTCTTCGGGAATGAAGTTGCCCGCCTCAAACATGATCGTGTTCTCGATGTCCTGCGAGCTTTGAGCCGGCAGCGTGACACGCTTGATCATGACTGCCGGCCCCGGGACCGCCGTCACCGCGCGGCGAGCACGCACGCCCTTGCTCTCGAGCAAGCCGCGGACGACCTCGGCAACGCGTTCCGGCTCAGTCACCATGTTGTTCTGAATCGCTGCCGCCGGCGTCGACACCGAACCCCAGTTCAGCAGCTCAAGATGATCACCAGCGGTGCGCGCCTCGACCATCTTGATCGAGCTCGATCCGATGTCGATACTGACGTAGTTCTCTTCTCGACGGAACGGACTGAGCTCGGAGAGGGATACAGTGAAGAGCCGTCTCAGCCTGTCTTGCCATGTCAAGTTGACGGCCATCTAGCCCATCTCCAACAACGAATTCCGCACATCGCAGACTATGCGGGTAGCGGACGTTATCAACCATAGACTACTTGTCAACAAGATTTTTCTTTCGCACGTCATTTCAACAATCATCATCTGCACAGCTAGGATCCGCATGCGCGTCGCATGGAAAAGCGAAATCCGCGCCACCCATCGGCCCGCGATCGAATCGACGCATTCCCGTCAGAAACTCACGGTTCGCTGTTGCAATGACGCCGGAACAGGCCCCCAGTGACAATGCGTGGACGATTTCCGTTGACTTCGCTGACGCAGGTGCGCATCAACGCGGCGTGCGGTCTGCGGCCGGCCTCCGAAAGCCGAGCGCGATCACGTAGATCTCCGCGGAGCCGCGGCGGGTCGCTTCGGGGCGGGTGAGCTTCACGGCCTGAAATTGACCGCGCAACCCGCGCACCAAGCGGTTGGTTTCCTCGCTCATGAAGACCTTCATCAGCAGCCGGCCGTGGGGTCTGAGCACGTGCTGCGCGGTCTCGATCGCCGCCGCCGCCAGCTCTGCCGCACGTGCCGTGTCGGTCGCGCGGACGCCGGTGAGCTTGGGCGCCATGTCGCTCAGCAACACGTCGACTCGACCGTCGCAGCGGCGCAGGATCTCCTCGCGCACGGCGCGATCGCGCGCGTCGCCACACACGCAGGCAACGACGGCACTAGGAAGGGGATCGATCGGGACGAGGTCGACGCCCACCACCACACCGGTCGGGCCCACCAGCTCCGCCGCCACCTGCAGCCAGCCGCCGGGCCAGGCGCCGAGATCGAGCACATGGTCTCCCAGGTGGATCAGCCCGTGGCGCTGCGCCAGCTCGAGCAGTTTATACGCTGCCCGCGAGCGATACCCCGCCGCCTTGGCCCGCGCATGAAAGGCGTCTTTGCGCTTGTACACAACAGCTCCTCACGACCGTTCGCCCGCAGCATACTTTTCGAGCGCGCGTCGCTTCAAGAGTGCGCCGCCGAGAGTCGGCGCATGGATGCTTTCTGCTCGCATTGGCGCTACCGTGGGCTTATGTCTCGCGGCGTTCGCCTGTGCGCCTGGCTGCTGCTCGGCTGTGCCGTACCACACCCGGCGCAGGGCGCCGACCCGCGCGACACCGTGCGCGCCTTCTGCCAGGCGGACGGGCGCGGCGATCGTCTGCTCGCCCGTACGTGGCCGAGAGTGGCGCCGCTCATCGCGTGGGCGCTCGAGCCGGCATGGGACCGCGTCACCCTCATCGCGGGCTACGAGGTGGCGCCCGCGCGGGTGGAGCAGGACGAGGCGTTGGTGGAGGTGACGTACGCCGTCGACGCCGACGTCGGCCCCGGGCGGATCAGCAGGGAGCAGCGCCGCGAAAGTCGCACGTTCCATCTGGCATTGGATGACACTGAAACGCGCTGGGTCATTCTTGGTCCACCACCCAGACCGCACGTGTTCGGGACCCAGGTCGACGCGGACGCCATGGCCGCATCCCTCGACCCGCAGCAAGACGCGTTTCTCAGCGCTTCTGCCCTCGTCTGGCAGCTGATGAAGGGCGCGGGCTCCGACGCACCCTATCTGCCGACGGCGCAGCTCGCAGCGGGGGACGCCCTCGTTTCCGTCACCACACCGGAACCCGGCGATCTGATCGTGTACTATGATGGCGACGAGCCGTACCACGTCGGCGTGCTCGAGGCAGAGGACATCGTGGTGTCGGCAACACTGAACGCTGGCATTCGTCGCGCGCCGGTCGCGGCGTTTGCGGGGACGCCGCGCTACCGCCGCGTGGGACCCACCAAGAGCGCAACGCCCGCCGCGACTCCGAAACGACGCGTGGTCAAGCGCCCACAGCACCCCAGGAAAGCGCCGACGGCGGCTCCAAAGAAAGCACCCAACCGCTCGCGAACGGGACCGGGCGCAACTCAGAGGACACCGCCGCGTTAGATAGCCGGATCAGAGATCAGCTCGGCGGCCTCTACTTCGGCGACCGGCCGCTGAAGCCCAATGCCGGTGAGTTAAGCTCCGCGAAGCCCGAGTACAGCCTTCGAGACTGCGCCCAAAAGAAACGGGCGCCTCCTCAGGCTGAGCGGTCTATGATTGATCGTCGCCGTGCGCGATAATTCCGCGCACGGCGCGGAGGTCTTCGGGGCGATGGTGCCGGCTGCAAACTGACGGGCGACGCTGCCGGCGCGGCGTTCGAGCCGCCCGCCCTACGATAGCCACCGGTTCATCGCCAGCGCACGCCATTCGTTGGTCAAGATGGTGTGCTCGATCGCGCGCCGGCAGCGCCGCTGCTGATCGGCCGTCGTCACCACCAGCTGGAACAGCTCCCCGGCCTTGTCCCCGTGCTCGGGCTCGGCGTAGGCGTGCACCTCCATGTTCTTGGCGGTGACGCCGTAGTGCTTCGCCAAGCCCGAATAGATCGTCTGCGCGTAGCCGCTCAGTCCGGCGACGCGTTCGCGCGCGTACCCGAGTGCAGCGAGCGCCTCTTCATACGAGCGCCGGCAATAGTACAGGAGCGTATAGACGGACCCGATCGTCTCGGGCATGGGCACGTACGCCCGCACGTCATCGTCCGCGATGCCGAGCTGGCGGCACATGTCGACTTTCATCGCCACGTGATTCGGATCCCGGAGGTAGCCGGCCTCGTCCGCAAAATTCTGGCACCAATGGGCGTAATGCTGCGAATGCTCGGCCGTCAGTGAGTCGGCGTCCGGCGCGTTGGCGATGAGCAGGCTGAACTCCGGCGTCATCCAGAGGCCCAGGTAGTAGAGCTCTTTCGCGTACCGGCGGACGACATCGATGGAGGCAGTGCCGTTGCCAATCGCCGCGATGACCTGATTCTGGCGATACGGATTGTGCGCTTCAATGAAAGCGTCAATCCCCCCCAGGTACTCATCAACCGGCAGCGCCTGCGCCGCGGCCTGATCACGAATCACGTTCTGGAATGCCCGTCGACTCTCGCCCATGTGCCCTTCCCCTGCCTTGATTCAATCGATTGAGGCATAGTAGGTAGGCGTCGGGAAGACTGTCAAGCTGGAGTCTATGCGTGCGCCCCACCGCGAGTGAAGTTCTGGGTGCGTTTGCCGCGCCGCTCCGCTACGACGACCTTCCTGACGCCGTGATCGCGAAAGCGAAGACGCATCTCGTCGACGTTCTCGGCGTCGCCCTGGCATCCGCGAGCATGCCCTTCGCACGAATCACGCTCGAGGCGATCCGCGGCGAGGGCGACCGCGGTCCGTGCTCGGTGATTGGCTTCGGCGACCAGCTGCCGGCCACCTCGGCGGCGCTGGTCAACGGCGCGCTGGCGCATGGGATCGACTACGACGACACGCACTTCGCTGCCGTCGTTCACGTCAGCGCCAGCGTGGCTCCCGCGGCCGTCGCGTGCGCGGAGGCGGCGGACGCGAGCGGCCGGGAGTTCCTGACGGCTCTGATCATCGGCATGGAGACCGCGGTGCGCATCGGCCTGGTGGCCGGTCATGGGTTCCACGACCGCGGCTTTCACCCGACCGGCCTGTGCGGAACGTTCGCGTCGGCCCTGGTGGCCGGCCGGATGCATGGCCTGCACGCATCGCAGCTCGTCGACGCGCTGGGTCTGTGCGGCAGCATGGCGGCGGGCTCACTGGAGTTCCTCACCGACGGGAGCTGGGCGAAGCGGCTCCACGCCGGCTGGGCGGCCCATGCCGGCCTGGTGGCGGCGCAGCTCGCCGCGCGCGGCTTCCGCGGCCCGCGCGCCATCTTCGAGGGGCGCTTCGGCTTCTACCGGAGCCATCTCGGCGAGTGCGCCTGGGACCTCGACGCCCTGACGGACCAGCTCGGCCAGCGTTGGGAGATGCTCGACATCGGGCTCAAACCGTACCCGTGTTGCCACTTCACTCACGCGTTCATCGACTGCGCCGCGGCGCTGCAACAGCGCACCCCGGTGGCGCCGGAGGACATCAGCCGCATCGAGTGCTTCGTGCCACCGCCGGAAATCCCGATCGTCTGCGAGCCGGTGGCCAACAAGAAGACGCCGCAGACCGATTACGACGCAAAGTTCAGCCTGCCTTACGCCGTCGCGTGCCAGCTCGTCCGCGGTCATGTCGATGTCGATGACTTCACCGACGCAGCCATCCACGACCCCGCCGTCCTGACCCTGGCGCAGCGGGTCGAGTGTCTCGCCGATCCCGACACGGACTTTCCCCGGCACTTTCCCGGCCGCCTCCGGGTGATCCTACGCGACGGACGCGCGCTCGAGCACCAGGAGCGGGTCAACCGCGGCAGCCGAGAGCGCCCGCTCGACGATACCGCGGTGCGCGAGAAATTCTCCCGCAACGCCACGCGTGTCCTGCCAGCGCCGCAAGCCGCGGCGTTGCTGGCTGCCGTCGACGCGATCGACTCCGCCGCCAGTATCCGGCCACTCGCTCGGTTGTGCATGGGGCGCGCCGGCACCGGATCCTGTGTGGCAGTCGCCTGACGGCCAGCGCCGCGGCGATCGCAATTCACGTGGAGATCGAATCGAACGCAATGTCGGCCGTACCGCCAACCCGAGGCACAGGGGCGATATGAACTCCAGCTCCGGGACGTCGGAAACTCAACACCCCACCATCGCCACCCGACCGGCCGGGTCGCCGCGTCAGTTTGCAGGCCAATGGATCTGACGTTTTCGGAACAGGAGGAAGCCTTCCGCTCCGAGCTCCGCGAGTGGTTGCGACACCACCTGCCGGCCGGCTGGGGGACGGACGAGTTTCCCGAACCGCAATCACTCGCGGCTGAGGTCGCCTTCCTGCTCGACTGGCAGCGACACCTGTCCGCCGGCGGATGGGTTGGCGTCCACTGGCCGCGCGAGTACGGCGGGCGCGGGGCGACCACGGTCGAGAACTACATCTTGCAGGAGGAGTTCGCCCGCGCCCGCGCCCCGGAGATCATCGGCCGCATTGGCGTCAACTTGGTTGGGCCGACGTTGATCGCGCACGGCACGGAGGACCAGCGGCGGCGCCATCTGCGCCGGATCCTGAGCGGCGAGGAGCTCTGGTGCCAGCTGTTCTCGGAACCGAATGCCGGCTCCGATCTCGCCGCGCTGCGCTGCCGCGCGGAACGGCACGGCGACGAGTTCATCGTCAACGGCCAGAAGGTGTGGACGAGTTATGCCCAGTTCGCCGATTGGGGCATCCTGCTCGCTCGCACCGACCCCAACGCACCCAAGGCAAAGGGAATCAGCTTTTTCATCGTCGATATGCGCAGCCCGGGTATTCACGTACGACCCCTGCGGCAGATGACCGGCAGCGAGGAGTTCAACGAGGTATTTCTCGAGGACGTCCACGTTCCCGCTAGCCATCTGGTCGGTGCGCCCAATCGAGGATGGGCCATCGCGCAGACGACCCTGAGCCACGAGCGCGGCACGTCGCCGCGACAGCTGGTCGTGCACCGCATGCTGCTCAACGAGCTCCTCGCACTCGCACGCGCAGCCCAGCACAACGGCCTGCCGATCCGGTCCGACCCCTTGGTGCGCCAACGGCTCGCGCAGTCGTTCATTGAGGTCGAGCTGACCAAGCTGCACAACTGGCGCACGCTGACCCAGCTGCGCCGCCAAGGCAAACCGGGCCCCGAGAGCTCCCTGATCAAACTCTTCTGGAGCGAGATGAGCCAGCGCCTGCACGATTGTGCGATGGAGATGCTCGGCGTGCACGGGCAGCTCACCCATGGTGAATCCCGAGCGGTCGCTCGCGGCCGGTGGCTGCGCTCGTATCTCTACTACCGGGCGGCGTCCATCTTCGCGGGGACGTCGGAGATCCAGCGCAATATCATCGCGCAGCGCGCGCTGAGCTTGCCGCGCGACACGGTCCAGTCGAGCGTTCAGAGTCGAGAGTCGACAGTCGACAGTTCAGAAAAGGACGAAGCTTCGAAGCGTCCTTGAGGCTTTCAACTCTTGACTCTCGACTCTTTCGTCGGCGTCAGAACTCGACGACCACGTTCGGGTCGCCGTCGAGCCAGACGCTGTCGACAAACCGGATCAGCCGTTCCTGCAGTGACATCACGATGGAGCTGGTCCGCGCCCCGTGGCCAAAGAAGCGCACACCCTGCATGAAGGAGCCGTCCGTCACGCCGCTGGCCGCGAAGATGATGTCCGGCCCGGGGGCCAGATCGCGCTCGGTGTAGATCCGTTTGATGTCGGTGATGCCCATCGTCTTCATCCGCTCTTCCTGGCCCTCCTTCGTCATCACCAGACGCGCCTGCATGCCACCGTTCAGGCAGCGCAGCGCCGCGGCAGTGAGCACGCCCTCTGGCGCGCCGCCGGTCCCCATGACGGCGTGGACGTTGGTGCGCCGCACGGCCGCGCTGATGCCCGCCGATAGGTCCCCGTCGCTGATCAACTTGATGCGCGCCCCGGCGCGCCGGATGTCCTCGATCAACTGCTCGTGACGCGGTCGATCGAGCACGATCACCACGAGATCCTTCACCGCGCGGTCGAGCCGCGCCGCGATCGCCCTGAGGTTCTCCGCGACCGTTGCGTCCAGGTGCACCGCCCCTTTGGCGGCCGGGCCGACGATGATCTTCTCCATGTAACAGTCGGGCGCGTGCAGCAGCCCGCCCTTGCTCGACGCGGCGAGCACGGCAATGGCATTGGGGGACCCGGTGGCGCACAGATTCGTGCCCTCGAGCGGATCGACCGCGATGTCGACCTCGGGATCTCCGTCCTCCCAGCGCCCGACTCTCTCGCCGATGAACAGCATGGGAGCCTCATCGCGCTCCCCTTCGCCGATGACCACCGTGCCGCGCATCGGCAAGCTGTCCATCGCCCGGCGCATGGCCTCGACGGCGACATGATCGGCGTGCTTGCGGTCTCCCTGACCCATGGTCCGCGCCGCGGCGATCGCCGCTTCATCCGCGACCCGCAGGAACTCGCGCGACAGGATGCGTTCAATAGCCATGACACAACTCCCTGGTTGGCAGATTTCTCACTGTCTCGTTATCGAACCCGCCGTCCGAGAGCAAACACCCCATCGCCCCCCGCGGCGGTTGTCCGTCGTCTGTGTTCTGTGTTCTGTCTTCCCCCCCGAGAGCGACTGTGCCATCTTCCGACAGACGCTCCGACCATGGCGCCCCTCCCGCTGGACGGCATCCGTATCCTCGACATCGGCACCCGCATCGCCGCACCATTCGCCGCGACGCTGCTCGGGGATTTCGGCGCCGAGATCATCAAGGTCGAGCTGCCGGGAACGGGCGACTTCATGCGCACCATCGGTCCCTTCGCCGACGGGTATTCACTCTGGTGGGCGGTCGAGGGCCGGAACAAGAAGTCGATCACACTCGATCTGCGCAAGCCGAACGGGCAGGAAATCTTTCGCCGCCTGATCGCCCACGCCGACGTCGTGGTGGAGAACTTCCAACCCGGGACCCTCGAGCAGTGGGGCCTCGGCTACGAGGCGCTGGCGCGGATCAACCCGGACCTGATCCTCACGCGGGCCTCGGTCTACGGCCAAACCGGCCCGTACCGCGACCGGCCCGGACTCGATCGCAACGGCATCGGCTGCGGCGGCCTCCTCTACCTCACCGGGCACCCCGATCGTCCGCCGGTGCGGCCGGGGATCATCGTCTCCGACTATCTGACCGGCGTCTTCAACGCTTTCGCGATCATGATCGCGTTGTACCATCGCGACGTCCACCGGGGCGGCGGGCAATGGGTCGACCTCGCGCTGTACGAGTCGGTCTTTCGCGTCCTGGAGCACACGATGGCCGCCTACGATCGCCTCGGCGTCGTGCGCGAGCGCGAGGGCAATCAGTTGCGCAACTCGGCGCCGCTGGACAACTGGGAGACCAGGGACGGCGGCTACATCTGCATCGTCGCCGCCGGCGATGGGCTGTTTCCGCGCCTGGCGCGCGCGATCGGGCGCGAGGAGCTCCTCGCGGACCCGCGCTTCGGCTCACTCGCCAAGCGCGCCGAAAACCGCGACGCCATCAACGCCATCATCGCGGACTGGTGCCGGCAGCACACCGCCGAGGAGATCGAAGCGATCATGGTCGACGCCCAGGTGCCCGTGAGCCGGGCCTTCAGCATCGCCGAGATCGCGGCCGATCCCCACTACGTGGCGCGTGAAGACATCATCACGGTCGACGATCCGACCATCGGCCCAGTGCGGATGCAGGCCGTCTATCCCCGCTTCTCTGCCACCCCCGGCCGCATCCAGCGCGGCGCGCCGAAGCTCGGCGAGCACAACGGGGAGATCTACCGGTCGCTGCTCGGCATGAGCGAGGCGGACCTGGAAGCCCTGCACGCCGAGAGTGTGATCTGAGTACCGCGACCAGCGGTCAGCCGCGATCTGATCACCCCTCAGCGCGGGCTGGCACCCGCAACCCAAGCGTTGTGCCGGCGAAATGCGCCCCCCCTCTGTATCTCCCCCCGTGCCACTGGTGGCACGGGGGGAGACGCTTCTGTCATGCGTTCGCAGACCGGGATTGAGAGAGGAAACCGGAGCCAAGAAATCTGCGCGCTACGCGAGGGCTCTTGGATTTCGCAAGTCACCGCAACACGTCCGGCTGCTTGAACGCGGTCCAGCCGCGGTCGCAGTTGATGACGGCGCCGGTGAGGCTGCGAGCGGCGTCGCTGGCGAGGAAGATCATATAACCTCGGCGACCGGTCGCTTGCGGTCCTCAATACGGCGTCCCGGGTTGGGCAAAAGGGAAGGGCAGTTCGACCGTCACCGCGCCGCTCGCGTCGGTCGAGTAGCCCTGCGTCTCGGTGATCTGGCGCAGCCCGGTCCCGTCCTGCCGCATGACAAAGACCTGGCTGCCATAGGGATTGGTGCCGAACGGGTCACAGCTCGAGTAGAATACCAGCGCATCGCTCTGGAGGTCCCGGCTAACGACGAACGCCCCACACCCTGAGGGCGGCCGACCGTACAGGCATCCCGTAGAGGAGTGTTCAGGGGCCTCTTGGAAGTCGGTCAGCTGTCGCAGATCGCCGCCGTTTCGGTCGATAGAGAAGACCTGGCAATTTTCCGTGGGATTGGTGCCCAACGGGTCGGCTGAGGCGGAGAAGAACACACGCTGGCCATCGGCGCTCACCGTCGCGAAAAAAGTATCGATACGGCCGAAGTTGGTGAGCTGGAGCAGATTGTGACCGTCGGTGACGAACACCTCTTGGATTTTGTCGGTGAACTGGTGTGCGTTCACCGGTGTGCCCTCCCGAGTCAGGAGGGCGACGCCTACCCCGGAGCCGGTGATCTGGAAGGTCGTCTGTAACTGGCTACCGGGTAACGCGGCGATCGGAGGAGATACGGTCAGCCCCGTGCCATCGGTCTTGACCGTGGCACTGATGTTCTCGCCGTCTGGGTTTGTACCGTCGAGATTGGCATGGGTGAGGAAGGCGATCGTCTGATCGTCCTTGAACACGGGACAAAGCAAGCTGCCGCACGCTGCCACCGGTAGGGGGTCTGGCGGCAGACGCGTACCCAGACGGGCGTTACCCGTGGTAAGATCGAGCGAAGAGATTTGAATGGCATCCTCATTGTTCACGCTCGGACCGCGATCGGTATATGTAACCATGCGGCTGTTGGGGCTGGAGGCGAACCACGGCCAGGTCCACTGTTGGCTCAATTGAAAACGCCGGTACGGTGGCTCGCTACTCGCCGGGCCCAGGCGGCGCAGACCGCTGCCGTCCGCGCGGACCACGAAGATCCCTCTTTGCTCGTCCGGCAGCCCGTGCGGAGGGAACACAGTCCACGGCTGGTCGTCGGTCACCTCGAACACGACCTGCAACCCATCCGCGGTGACGCCCAACCTGTGAAAAACGCCAACGGCCGTCATATGAGTTGCAGCGCGGATGGCACCGATACTCGAGCAAAGCGTTCTTGCATCGGTGAACCCTGGATCGAACCCTGCAACGGAGTGCTCTACCACGGTGATCGGCGCCTGCTCACCGCGCCGGATCTGCAGCGATTGGTGCAACGTGCCGCCGTTCGCGTCTGCATGGCACCGGCTCACCACGTAGGCAAGTGTGCTCACCGTGGCCAGCCCGGAGGGCGTCTGGCCGTCCCCGCCCCCGCCGCACGCAGCGAGGGCGAACAGGAGGGTCAGCGCCGCCTTGCAAAGCCCGCTCGGCACCGGCGATGCGCTCAAACGCCTCGGTCGCATGGTTGAAGACGTAGGTCACGCTGGAGCTGGCGGAGGCGACGGGGTAGGCTGAGGCAACCGTATCGGCGAGGGCGGGGCCGAGCGGCTCCAGCTCCAGCCCCTTCAGCTCGGTACTGAAGACGGACGACAAGCTGCGGGCCTCCGACACCGAGGCACCGAGCAGCACGCCAAGGGCGCCCGCGACGAGGGCCGCGTACAACCACTGGCGCCTCCCCAACCGACGCCCAAAGGCCATGCGCGGCTTTAAAGCAGGCGGCAGGCCGAAAGCAAGTGCGGGCTCCGTCAACGCGGTTCCTCCACACGAGTTTCGGCCAAGGGTTGCGCCCAGCCTGGCGCCGTCACCGAATCTTTCGGTTGTTCATTCGATATGAACGATCGATCGGCGGTTTGTAACGCCTTCCATACAGAGAAGGGAGGCCGCGGCAAGGCTGAAATCCCGGGAAGGTCCGGCATTTGACGTTCATCATCTCAATCGAAAGGGAGGAAATCTTATGAAACACGCGATTCGGAGAATCACCCTCGGCGTAGGAGCGGTGGACGGAAGCAAGTTTCTAGTGAAAGACAAGGCGGCCGGAACCTGAAGGTCAGACTCTCGGGACGTTGGGCCGAGTTGGCCGACTTGACCGACTCGGAACACTGTCGGACCAACGTCCCCAACCGTCTCCCCCTCTTGACTGGGCAGAGCAATCGGAGCCTCAGAATGCGGGAAGTGGGGTCCGGGCCACGCCGCCAACTGGGCGCTTTGGGTATCGGCGGATCACGGACGCGGTCGTACAGGCGCGCGCAGAGCGCAGGGCCATTGCGGCGGAAGAAGAGATCCGCATTCACGTTGCTCCGGGGACGTACGTCGGCTCGTTCGATTCGGCACAACTGCAACACCACCCCGAGTACGAGGTGCTTCCGATCATCCTCAACGTGCCGAAGTTCAGCCTCCTCGGTAGCACCGTCCTCGTCCGCGACGAACGGGGGCTACCGACGAGTGCGGCCGCGGGCGGCACCATCCTCGCGCCGGACACAGCGTTGACGCCCGGCCGGTATCTCGTCCTCGTCACGCGGACCGCCGATGGTGGCGTGGGGGATGGGGTCACGGTGGACGGCTTCGTGTTCGATGGGAAGGTCGAGGACTTTGTTTACCCGGGTGCTGACGTCTTCATCGATCGGGTCTCGGACTTCCGATTCACGAACAACCTCGTCGAACGCTCTGCGTTCGGGGTGAACACCCGCCTTGCCTCCGGGGCCATTCAGGGAAATCTCCTGGCGGACAATCTGGAAGTCGGCAGCATCGTCACGGGCGGGAGCCTCGCGCATCCTGCCACGGTCCTCATCCGGGCGAACCGGGCGAGCAGAAACGGCGCGCATGGAATCGGATGTGTCGTAGCCGGGTGGATCAAGCTCCAAACGGACCCCGGTCAAAACACGGTCGCCCTTCTTGAGCCATTGCAAGCGACATTCGATCGCAACAATCCCGATGATGTGGAGAACATCCCCGACACTCTCCGGGTGACGTTGGATGGGAACGACGTGAGTGACAACGGTGCGCCCAACAGCCTGGGTGGAATCGGAATCCGGGTGGCGGGTATATGGCCCGATTACGACTACACGACGATCGACCCCAACCAGGCCGTGACGTCTACGCTGGTGGCCGACGTCATCAGCAACACCTGCGACAGAAACGGCGCCTACGGTATCGCGATCGAGGCTTCAGATACTCGGCGATCCGAGCCGCGTCGATTTATCCAGAACCTCGCGGGCAACTTCGAAGGGAACGGCTTCGTCGGGAACGACAGGGCACCGGCACTGTTCACCTTCACGTATTGGCTCGTCTCCGTGGGCAAGACTCCGCAATTCTCGAAGAAGTTTGCGGAGGCATCGACGTTCGCCATCTCCGACGCAGATAATGAGTTCGCGGTGTTCGACTACGACAATCCGGCGGCGGACCCGATCTCTGGCACCGTGCTCGGCAACAAGCTGCTGCTGAACGGCGTGGAATTGGCCCACGGCAAGAGCATCACGCCTCCATGAGATCGTTCATTCGATTGCGCGGGCCGAAGCCGCTCGTGATCGTTGCTCCCAGTCCGGAGACGTCCCCCAAGGTGGGACGTTGGGCCGAGTGGGCCGACTTCCGAGCGTCGCTGACGGCAGCCATGGCATAGCGGCGACGGCGGCATCGCTCGTGCCGTGCTCAGCGCAGCGCGTCCAGGACTTCGCCGGCGAAGTGATCGAAATCGCCGAGGCTGCTGCTGATCGTGTCGAAGACGATCTGGTCGCTCACGCGTCCGTATTCGTGCACCAAGATGTTGCGACAGCCACGCATCTTCCGGAGCGTGTTGAAAGTCTCGGGCGTGAAGTGTCCCGCGGCTTCGAGCTTGTCGAACAGGTCCTCTTCCGCGGCCGGGAGCCCCAGCCTCCACCCGGACACGAGCAGCTGGCAGACGTCGATCATGCATTCGACCGCGATCTGGAGGAGGCGTTCGCACGCGCGCTTGTTGGCGACGCGTTGGTACTGCTCGAGGGTTGCCGGGGCGATGCTGCGCAACTCCTCCACGTAGCCGCGCATTTCGTCGAGCTTGGCCAGGACGCGCTCACGGTCAACCATGCGCGACCTCTTCGAGATACGCGCGATAGGTGCGCTTGAAGCGCTCGAAGGCGCGAATCGTCGCGAAGGCCGCCTCGTACAGGGCGTCCTCATCGCGGCAGAACAACACTCGTCCGTCGCGCAGGACGCGGGTGCGAATGTAGAGCGGCAGGCTTTGGAACACCTGTACGTCCAGGTCCACATCGCCGAGATAGGCCATGCGCTTCTCTTGCGCTTGCACGCGGGAGCGCGGCGCGGCCGTGAGCACCAGGCACACGTCGACGTCTGATTGCGCCCGAGCCTCGCCGCGCGCGGCGCTGCCGAACAACAGCACCGCCAGTACCTCCGGGTCGTCCGCTGCGCGCCGCAACAGCCGATCGATTTGTGCCTGCGCCGGCATGCGCAGCTTCTAGCACGCAGCGAGGCGCCGCTCTACGCGCATCACACGGCCGCACGCGGGGACGGGACGGGCGCCCGCGCAGGGACGGGACGGCGCAGACTCTCGGGACGTTGGGCCGAGTTGGCCGACTTGACCGACTCAGAACACTCGGACCAACGTCCCCACCCGTCTCCGCGGAGATCGAAGCGATCATGGTCGCCGCCCAAGTGCCGGTGAGTCGAGCCTTCAGCATCGCCGAGATCGCGGCCGATCCGCACTACGCGGCGCGCGGCGACATCGTCACCGTCGACGATCCGACCACCGGACCGGTCCGCATGCAGGCAGTGTATCCACGCTTCTCCGCCACCCCCAGATCCATCCAGCGCGGCGCTGCGAAGCTCGGCGAACACAACGAAGAGGTCTACCGGTCGCTGCAAGGCATGAGCGAGGCGCACCTGGACGCACTGCGCGCCGAGGGCGTCATCTGAAGACCGGGATCAGTAGTCTCCGCGTTCGTCGACGGGGCCAGATGATGCGGCCACGATTGACTCCTGTCACCCCATGGGTTACGCAGAAACGTGATCAGGCGGTTGAGCCACAAGGGCTTGCGAGCGTTCTTCGCGCCCGCCAGGGTCGCCGCGTCGGCACCTCCGTCTACAAACACAACCTCCGCCGCAGCTGCGGCGACTCGGTAGCCCCAGTCTCCGCGAGCGATGGAACCGTTGCGCTCAACGTGCGTGAAACCCGCGTCATGCGTTCCAGAGCGAGGAGGACTCTTGGATTTCGCAAATCACCGCAACACGTCCGGCTGCTTGAACGCGGTCCAGCCGCGGTCGCAGTTGATGACGGCGCCGGTGAGGCTGCGGGCGGCGTCGCTGGCGAGGAACACCACAACGTCGGCGATCTCTTCGGGCGTCTGCAGCCCGTTCATGTGCCCCTTTTCGAAACCGCGCTTCAGCTCCTCGTTGCCCCAGATCACCGCGTTCATCGGCGTGTCGACGTAGCCGGGGCTGATGGCGTTGACGCGGATGTTCATCATCGCACAGCCGACGGCCATCGACTTGGTCAGCATCGCCACCCCGCCCTTCGATGCGGCGTAGCCGTCCATCCCGCCCAGCGGGAGGTGCGCCATGGACGACGCCGTGTTGATGATCGCGCCGCCGCCTGCCGTGGCAATCGCCGGGATGGCGTACTTGGAGCAGTAGAACACGCTCGACAGATTGACCCGGATCACGCGCTCCCACACCTCTGGCTCGATGGCGGGCGTGAAGCCGTCAACGAACGGCAACGCAATGCCGGCGTTGTTGTACAGGATGTGCAGCGCCCCAAAGGCGTCGGCAGCGGCGCGCACCATGCGCTCGGCGTCAGACGGGGCGCCGGCATCGGCAACACACGCCTGGCCTTGCCCCCCTTGGCGCACGATCAGCTCAACCGTCTCCGCCGCACCGGGTTCGCTGACATCAGAAACCAGCACCTTCGCGCCCGCGCGGGCCAGCGCCAGGGCACCGGCCCGACCGAGCCCCGACCCGCCGCCGGTCACGATGGCCACTTTGTCCTTCAAGCGCATAAGCGTCCTCCGCGGCCCACCCTGCCGCATGTGCCGGGAACAGGCAACCGCTCACCAAGCGCACAGGCTCGTTGCGTTTTCACCCGGCTCACGGTCAAGAGGGCGCTCGGTCATGCACTCGGCTGGGTGGAACTGACGGCAACCTGAGACCACCAGCCCGGCCTTCGAGACGAGGCACTCCCCGGTCTTTCGGCAGCAGAGGAGGAAGCGGGCCGCGCTGACGCCGGCCGTCGCGACCACGGCCCTGGGATGCTAATAGGAAGCGTGTGTCAAGTCATGGAAATCATCAGCCGGGTGACGGCGATTACCAGTTGGTGGCGCAGCACACCGATGGGGTGGTGTCGATCGCCGTCCGCGGCCGCATCGAAGTGGAGAACGCCCAGCAACTCCTGAACGATATCGTCGCGCACCTCGAGGGTCGACCGCGGGAGGTGGTACTGGACCTGTCGGGGGTGAACTACTTCGACAGCGGCGGCGGGGCCGTGCTCATCAGCCTCCGGCAGCGTCTCGCGCGCGAGGGCGGCGGGTTGCGGATCGACGGCTCGACCCCTGCCATCGACGGGTTTCTCAGCCTCGTCGACCAAGACGCACTGCTGAAGCCACCGTCACCCACCCGTCGCCCAGTCGGTCTCGTCACGCAGATCGGCGCGGCGACGTTGGAGGTGCTGTCCGACGCTCGCGAGATCGTGGCGTTCACCGGCGAGGTGATCGTGGGTCTGCGCGACGCCCTCCTGCACCCGCGACGCGTGCGGTGGCGCGAGACCTGGCTGTACATGGAGCGGGCCGGGACCGACGCCCTGCCCATCGTCGCCCTGATCAGCTTCCTGATGGGACTGATCACGGCCTTCCAGGCGGCGGTGCAGCTCTCGCAGTTCGGCGCCGACATCTACGTCGCCAACCTCGTCGGATTGTCCATCGTGCGCGAGCTCGGGCCGCTGATGACCGCCATCATCGCGGCGGGCCGGTCAGGCGCCGCGTTCGCGGCGGAGATCGGGACCATGAAGGTCTCCGACGAGGTCGACGCGCTCACGACCATGGGCTTCGATCGCACCCGCTTCCTGGTCACTCCGAAGGTCGTCGCCCTGACGCTCATGCTGCCGTGCCTGACCCTGTTCGCCGATCTGGTCGGCATTCTCGGCGGCCTGATCGTCTCCGTCGCCGGATTGGCCCTCCCCGCCGAGGTGTACCTGCGGCAGACCCGCATTGCGCTGACCATCTGGGACGTGTACTCGGGCTTGATCAAGAGCGTCGCCTTCGCCCTTCTGGTCGCCGGCATTGGCTGCCTGCGCGGTTTCCAGGCGAGCACGGGAGCCGAGAGCGTCGGCCGGATCACGACGTCGGCCATTGTCGCGGGCATTTTCCTGATCATCATCGCCGACGCGGTTTTCACCGTCGTGTTTCACTACTGGGGCGCATGACCAACGAATCCATCCCAGCCCCCGCCACCGCACGCCCGCAGCCGGCGCCGGCGGAACGCCCGGTCATCGAGGTGCGCGACCTGGTGGCGCGGTATGGCGAGCAGATCGTCTTGAACAACGTGAGCTGCTCGGTGCGGCGCGGCGAGATCTTCGTCATTGTGGGCGGTTCGGGTTGTGGCAAGACGACCCTGCTGAAGAACATCATCGGCCTGCAGCGGCCAGCCTCAGGAACGGTCCTGGTCGAAGGCGAGGACATCACCCGCGCCGACGAGGATCAGCTCCGGCGCATCCAGCGGAAATTCGGCGTCACGTTTCAGACCGGCGCCCTGTTTGCGTCGCTCACCCTCGGGGAGAACATCGCCTTGCTGCTCGAGGAGTATACGCCGCTGCCGCGCGAAACCATCGACCTGCTCGTCCGCATCAAGCTCAGCATGGTCAAACTGGCGGGCTTCGAGGATTTCATGATCTCCGAGCTGTCGGGCGGCATGAAGAAGCGCGCCGCCCTCGCCCGGGCGATGGCCCTCGACCCGAGCATCCTGTTCTTCGACGAGCCGTCCGCCGGCCTCGATCCGGTCACCTCGGCCGGCCTCGACGCCCTGATCGTCCAGGTGAACCGCAGTCTCGGGACCACCATGGTGGTGGTCACGCACGAGCTCGCCAGCATTTTCACCATTGCCGACCGCGTCATCATGCTGGACGGGGAGACCAAAACGATCATCGCCGAAGGCGATCCGCGCGAGCTGCGCGACCACAGCAGCGATCCGCGCGTGCATGCCTTCTTCAACCGGAAGCCGGGATCGACCGCACCCGGCAGGAGGAACGACCGTGGCGACCGAAGTCCGTAAGTTTCAGGTGGGCGTGTTTGTGATCGCCGCCACCATTGTCGGCGTGGGAGGAGCCATCTGGCTCGGCGCCAGCCGCTTCTTCGAACAGAACCTGCGCCTGGTCACGTACTTTTCCGAATCCGTGCAGGGACTGGAACCCGGCGCCGCGGTGAAGTACCGCGGCGTCCCGAGCGGCCGGGTGGAGGCGATTCGCATCGCGCCGGATGGCGAACTGGTCGAGGTGGTGATGGCCATGGATGTGAAGATCGCGGAGGCGGTCAAGGAAGACGAGACGCTGCGCGCGCAGTTGCAGCTCACCGGCATCACCGGTCTGCGCTATGTCGAGATCGACCGTCACGCCGGCGAGGTACTCGCCCCGCCACCGACGATCACCTTCAACCCACCGTACCAGGTCATTCCCTCAGCGCCGTCGAGCATCACCGCCATCCAGGATGCGCTGGCCGACGTTTACAATCGGGTCATGCAGATCGATTTCCAGGGCATCGCGGGTGACGTCCGCAGCACGTTGCAGGCGGCGGATGTGGTGCTGCGGGACCCGCGCATCGACGAGACCCTGACGAACTTCAAGACAACTTCCGAATCCGCAAGCCGGCTCTCACAGAACCTCGAACGCATGACCAAAGGCATCGCGCTGGGGCCCGTCGTGAAGAACTTCGACCAGGCAACGGCAGAGGCGGGGGCGCTCCTCTCCGACCTCCGCTCGGGAGCCACGGGCACGGAGCTCCGCGAGGCGCTGGGGCAGATCAACCGTCTGGCGCTCAGCGCCCAGCAATTCGTGGTCGGGCTGCAGCGCACCGCGGAGCGGCTCGACCAAACCGTCGGCAACCTGAATCAGCTGACCGAGGACGTCCGCCAGCAACCGTCGCGCCTGCTGTTCTCGCAGCCGCCGGCGCCGCGCCGCCGGAGTGATGGGAGCGGTGAATGAGCCCCAGCAGCCTGGTGAGAAGACCACTCCCGGCAACATTGGAACTGACGCGGGGACGCGGGGACGCGGGGACGCGGCGACGGAAGGTCCGGACTCGCCTCGTCGCCGCGTCGCCGCGGCCCCGCGTCGGCCTCGGTCTACCTGTGAAGCCGCTCTTTCAACGGGCTGCTAGAGCGTCGATGCTGCTCCCGTTGGCATGGGTGGCCGGCTGCCTGAACCTCAGGGTGCCATCGCCGGAGATTCGGGACTATCGCCTCGACTACGCGCCTCCGGTGATCGGCGGCGCACCACTTCCCGTGGTCCTGCGGGTGGCGCCGTTTCGCGCCGCCACGGTGTATGCACGCGAGTCGATCGTGTACCGCGAGAATCCGTATTCAACCGGCACCTATTTCTACCACCGGTGGATGGCGAACCCGGCCAGCATGGTCGCCGACCTCGTGGCGCGCGATCTCTCCGCTTCTGGCCTGTATCGAGCCGTGCAGCAGGGACCGTCGATGCTCGTCAGCGATTACGAGCTGGCGGCGGAGCTGGACGAAATCGAAGAGCAGATCACCGCGAAGGGTTGCGTCGCCCACCTGAGCATGCGCGTCCTCGTCACGCGCATGCGCGCGACACTGGAGGGCGACCCCGTGGTGCTCCGCAACTCGTATGTCGCCGACGAGCCCTGTGCACGCGACGACCCGCAAGACCTCGCCGCCGCAATGAGCCGTGCCATGGAGGAGATCTCGACCCGCCTGCAGCGG
>Ga0316626_10000093_pt1 | contig 31476 bp, 28 predicted proteins | sample OWC_Aug_T1_C1_D5_FD_207656 | JGI IMG/M metagenome (GOLD analysis project Ga0316626, IMG submission 207656) | Wetland soil microbial communities from Old Woman Creek delta, Ohio, United States - OWC_Aug_T1_C1_D5_A | ecosystem: Environmental > Terrestrial > Soil > Wetlands | place: USA: Ohio...
CTGCGCGGCCACCACCACGAGATATACCTGAGCGACCCCAGGCGCGTGCCCGAGTCCAAGTGGAGGACCGTCATCAGGCAGCCCGTGGGCGAGGCCTGAGGGGACGGCGCCTCACCGGATGTTGCGTATCGGCGCCGACCGCATCTGCTGGCAATCCGTCCGACAGACGTCGTGCGAGTCGGCCTTGTGCTCGGAGAGGTCCTTGCTCTCCTCTGCATCGCGCTTCGGGTTCCTCTTCTCGGACAGCCACTGCAATGAACGCATCTTTCCACCCTTGCGAGGCTGGCGATGCCCCGGTCGTATTTCAACATATACCCATAATCGATTTTTAACCCGAGAAAGGGTAGGTCGTCATTCGACGGGCGGCGAGCCAGTCGGTCCCCCGCCGGCCGCGTCCAGGCACGACAGGTCCCACCGAGCGAGGGCCTCCAGGTCGTGCCCCACGTCGAGGTGGGCCTCCATCGCGCGCAGCACGCGCCTCTGGTCAGTGGCGTCGCCGAGCAGGATGGCGCCCGCGATGCGGCCGGCGTCGTCGAGGACGAGCTTCCTGTAGACGCCCCTCTGGGGATCGCGCACGATGATGCTCTTCCTGATGGCGGCGGGGTCTATGTCGCCCGCGGCGAACAGGTCCACGCCCACGACCTTCAGGGTGTTCGATATCGTGCTGCCCCCGTAAGTCGCGTCGCCGAGCGCCATGTTGGTGCCGGCGACCTCGCCCTGCCTCTCTGCCGGCGGCCAGATGCCGTAGGTCACGCCGCGGTGCTCTATGAGGTCGCCCGCCGCGTACACGTCGGGCACGCCGGTGCGCAGACGGTCGTCGACGACGATGCCGCGCTGCACCTTCAGCCCGAGCCGGGTCGCGAGCTTGACTGTGGGCCTCACGCCCGCGGAGATGAGCACGGTGTCGCACGCCACGCGCCGGCCGTCCTCGAGCACGACCGCCTCGGGCGCTCCGTCGCCCCCGGCGATGGCCCTGGTCTTGCCGTCCAGGTGGAAGGCGAGCCCCAGGGACTCGAGCCTCCGCTGGAACATGGCCGAGGCCTCCGGGTCTGTCTGCCTGGGCAGCAGCCGCGGGAAGAACTCGATGACCTCCACGGCGTTGCCCGCCCTCATCATGTGGTAGGACGCCTCGAGCCCGAGCACGCCGCCCCCGATGACGCACACGCGGCGCCCGCCCGCGCCCACTCGCGCCCTGATGGCGAGCGCGTCGGCCATCGTGCGCAGCGTGAACACGCCTGGCATGTCCACCCCCTCGATGGGCGGCACGTTGGGCCGCGCGCCCGTCGCGAGCAGCAGCGCGTCGTAGGGCATCCGCGCGCCCCTCGACGTCTCCACCTCGCGTGCCGCCGGGTCCACGTCCACCGCCGTCTCGGACGTGCGCAGCTCGATGCGGTTGCGCTCGTACCACTGGGGGCGCTTGAGCACGAGCTGCTCGGGCGTGACCGACCCCGAGAGCAGCTCGGGCAGCCTGATCCTCGCGTAGAAGGGGTGCTGCTCGTCGGTGAGGACCGTGACGGCCCCCTCGACGTCGCGCCTGCGTATCGCCGCGGCCGCGGTCATGCCCGCGACGCCTGCGCCCACGATGACGTACCTGCGCACCGCTGCTGGAACCGCTGGTGCCGTATTAAATGTTGGTCAGCGGGCGGTCCCTGCGCCTCCCGCGATGGCCCCCGGCGGGGCCTCGCCCGCGCCAAGCGCGGGGGCGAGGTGGGTGGGTGGGTGGTGGCGGTGGTGGGGGCCGGCCCGCTACCGCCTCTTCGGCCTCGCGCCGCGCGCCTCGTGCTCGAGCAGCCACCTCTTCCTCCACAGCCCGCCGCCGTAGCCGGTGAGCTCGCCGCCCTTGCCGACTATCCTGTGGCAGGGTATCATTATGGACACCGGGTTGGCGCGGCACGCCGCGCCGACCGCGCGCGCCGAGTCGGGCCGCCTGATGGACGCGGCCAGCTGGGCGTAGGTGCGCGTCTCCCCGTAGGGGACGCGCTGTATCGCCCTCCACACCACGAGCTGGAACGGCGTCCCGCAGAGCTCCACCGGCACCGTGAACCGCTTGCGCCGCCCAGCCAGGTACTCGTCGAGCTGCGCCTGTGCCCTCCGCAGCACGGGGCTGCGCGCGCGCTTGCTGCCTGGCCGCGCCTTGACGAAGTCGACGGCGACCACGTCGTCGTCGTCCACGGTGACCGCGATGACGCCGAGGCGCGTCCTTCGGGCCGCCCGCTCCCACCCGGCTGCCTTGCCCCCCTGCATTCTGACCGCCCGCCCCGACATGGGGGTGCTGGCTTAAAACGATATTGAAAAGATTTTTATCCATAACCGCGGATAAGCGCGCCGTGGTCCGATGCTCAGGCGAACGCTCGTAATCATGCTAGCGCTGTGCGCCCTCGCCGCGCCGACGATGGCCCTGACCCTCACGGTCGACACAAACATCCCGGCGTACATCCTCGACAACGAGCTGGTGCTGTCGGGCTCGACCACGCCGTCGACCGCCAACTGGACCGACAGCAGCACCACCGACCTCCTCCAGGGAACTGCCACGGCGGTGTCGGTCTCGGACGGCTCCGTCACCCTCAAGCCCACGCTCAACTTCACGACGCTCAACGCCGGGAACCCCGTCTTCACACCCGGCTCTGGCACCGACTGGGACCGATACCTGCTCAACAAGCACCTCGTCCGCTACCAGGGCACATACTACATGTACTACGCCGCGGCCTCGTCCAGCTCGGGAGCCGGCCAGATCGGCCTCGCCACGAGCGACAACGGCATCGAGTGGGTGAGGTACTCGAAGAACCCGGTCCTGGCGTCCGGCGTCGATTCCTACGACAAGTCCGGGCTCGACTGGCCGGTGGTCATGAAGGACGGCTCGACCTGGCGAATGTGGTACTCGGGCGCGGCCTCCTCCACCGACGTCAGCATCTGCTACGCGACCTCCACCGACGGCTACAACTGGACCAAGCATTCCTCCAACCCGGTGCTGGCGAACGGGGCGAGCGACTCCGACTGGAACGGCTACGAGGTGAGGCCCTGCGACGTGGCGCTGCGCGCCGGTAACTACACGATGTACTTCCGCGGCCTCGGCTCGGGGGGCGTGCACTACCTGGGGCTCGCCATCTCCACGGACTGCACCAGCTGGACCGAGTCGGGCTCCAACCCCCTCTACCGCGGCGAGACCGCCGGGTGGAACAAGGGCGTCTACGACTTCACGACGCTCGAGGAGTTCTCGGGGACGTTCCGCCTCCTCGGCCACGGCGGCACGCCCGGTCGCTCGCTGGGGTACATCACGTCGACGGACGGGACCACCTGGACGGACTCGGGCGCGGCCATCCTCCAGCGGAGCCCGGGCAGCATCTACGAGGACGACATGATGTACACCGACTACATCGACACCGGCGCGAACTACTACATGAACATGCTGTGCGTGAACGGCACCAACCGCACCTACGGGGCGTTCCGCGTCGACCGCATGAGCATGATGGGGTCCTTCGTCTCCAGGGAGTTCAACTGTGGGGGCATCTGCGCGCTCAACGACGTCAGGTTCTCCGCCGACGTGCCGGCGGGCTCATCGATCTCGTACTTCGTCCGCTGGTTCAACGACACCGCGCTGCCCGGCGATTGGTACTCCTACGCGAGCTCGTTCAACCACAGCGGCGCGAGGGGCCAGTTCTTCCAGTACATGGCCTCCTTCGCCTCCTACAAGGACTGGCTGAGGCCCCGGTTCAACGATGCCACGTTCGACTACACGGTGCTCGTCAAGGAGGTGGCGGTGAGCGTGGGCTTCGGGAACTGGGTGCCCGTGAACGGGACGCCCGCGATGTGGACCATCAACCTCAACCTCACCGACGGCGACTTCGACCTGTACATCTGCGCCACCGACGCGGTCGGCAAGCAGGCCCAGCGCATAATCCCCATCCGCGTCGACCTCTACCGCCCCACCGGGAACATCACGCTCGAGGGCGGCGCGAGCGCTACGAACTCCACCACGCTGCGCTACGCCACGGCCGCGACGGACACGCACGGGATCAGCAGCATGATGGTGTCCACCGACCCCGGCTTCGCCTCCGCCGTCTGGGTCCCGTTCGCCGCGACGGGCTCCATCCCGTGGACGGACGTCGACGGGACGGCCACTGTCTACGTCAAGTACAGGGACGGCGCGGGGCGCGAGAGCCTCCCCTTCTCCGACACCATCACCGTCGACACGACGGCGCCCTCGGGCATCGTCTCCATCGCGGGCGGCGCGACTTACACCAACAACCGCGACATTGAGCTCTCGCTCTCCTGGACCGACCTCACGGGCGTCGCGTCGATGCGCATCTCCAACCGGGCCGATTTCGGCGGGGCCAAGTGGAGGGACCCGGAGGCCCTCGTCAACTGGACGCTGCTCGACACGGACGGGACGTGCACGGTCTACGTCCAGCTCATGGACGAGCTGGGGTGGGTCACGACCATCGCCGACGACATCGTGATGGACCGGGCGCTGCCCGCCGTCGGGCTGAGCATCGACGGCGGCTCCCTCTACACGACCGACCGGGAGGTGCGCCTCGTCGTGGACATCGAGGACGCGAGCCCGGTCATGGCGAGGCTGTGGAACTCCGATGACCCCGGCCAGTCCGACCTCGAGCCCTTCGCCAACCACACCGAGATGGACTGGAGCCTCTCCACGGGCCAGGACGGCTCGAGGTCCGTCGAGCTCTACGCCATCGACGCGGCCGGCAACGTCGCGCGCGCCAAGGCCAGCGTCCTGCTCGACACGACGCCCCCGTCCGTCGTCGTGCGCATGGCCGGCGGCGCGCCCTACACGCGCTCGACCGCCTTGGCCACGACCGTCACGGGCACGGACGCGACGTCCGGCATCCATCAGATGAGGCGGTCGGCCTCGGGCGACCTCTCTGGCGTCCCCTGGGGCCCCTTCGAGGGCGCGTTCGAGTGGACGGTCGCGGCGCCGGACGGCGAGAAGCACCTCTACGTGGAGGTCTCGGACCGCGCGGGCCTCACGACCCTCGTCGACGCGAGCATCATCCTCGACACGGCCGCGCCCGCCGGCACGCTCGGCATCGACGGGGGCGCGCAGTTCGCGAAGTCGCAGGTGGTCACGCTCCATCTCGACCTCACGGACGCGTACCAGCTCGGAGAGATGCGCACGGGGAACTCCCCGGACCTGTCCTCGGAGGACTGGCACCCCTTCGCCCCCGAGGTCTCGTGGGACATAGGCAACCAGGACGGGGAGCGGACCGTCTGGGCCGAGGTCAGGGACATGGCGGGCAACGTGTGGTCGGGCTCCGACTCCATCGTCCTCGACCTCACCGACCCGGTCGTGTCCGTCACCATCGAGGGCGGGGCCGAGAACACGCTCTCGCCCGTGGTCGCGCTCAGGTGGTCCGCGTCCGACACCAACGGGCTCGTCGAGGCGGCCTTCGCCCAGGACGTGTCGTTCACGGGCGCTGAGGTCGTCGCGCTCGCGGGCGCCGCGACCATCGAACCGACCGCGCGGACGTTCACGTTCGCGGGCACGGACGGCCTCAAGACGCTGTACGTCCGCCTGACGGACTCGTCCGGCAGGACCACGGTCGCAACGGACGGCATCTGGTACGCCTCCGAGAGGCCAACGGGCAACCTGACGCTCGGCACCGGCTCCGGCTGGACGCGGATATCCCACATCGAGGTCCGCGTCACGGAGGTGAACGGCGCCCCGACCAAGGTCCGGCTCGCGACCACCGAGACCGACCTGGGCTCGGCGGTCTGGCAGGCCATCAAGACCACGTCCTACCCCTTCGACCTCGTGGCCGGCGACGGGCCCAAGCAGGTGTGGATGCAGCTGCTCGCCGCGCACAACGTCACCTCGGTCCCGTTCAACGGCACCATCACGCTCGACACGGGGAAGCCCGCCGTCACCGCCGCGAAGGCCCCGCCCTCGAAGACCTCGTCCTCGAGCATCAGGCTGGAGCTGACGATCTCGGACGCGCTTGACCCGTCCCCGACGGGCCTCTGGCGCCTCAACGGCGGCCAGTGGGCCGCGCTGCCGGCGGGGCCGCTCGAGTTGAAGCTCAAGGAGGGCACCAACACCATCGACATCGAGGTGAAGGACGCCGCGGGCAACCCGGGCACGCAGTCCTGGACGGTCAAGCGCGAGGGCGGCGGCATGCCCGGCGGCTGGGGCCTCCTCGTCGTGCCCGCCATCGCCATCGTCGGCGTGGCGGCGGCGGTGGCCCGGAGGCGGCGCGCCCCGTGAGCTGACGGGGCGAAGGGCTTCGGCGAAAAGCATTAAAACGCGCCTACCTCCTTCCGTACCACCATCCCCAGGGACCCGGGGAGGACGATTGAAGGGGATGCCCGCGTGACCGTGTCGCCCGTCGATGCGCCCGAGCTGCGCTCGCGCGTGGAGCGCACGCTCGCCATCATGGCCGACAGGGGCTACAATCCCAGGGTCGACATGCTCGCGCGCATGCTCGTAGGGGGCGGCGTCGACCGGTCCGAGCTGGAGGCGCGCCTCCCCTCGATGCGTGGCATAGTGGTCGAGGACGGCTTCGTCTTCCCCGACGGGCTCCGGCTCGTGGAGAGGTGCCGCCCGCGCGTCGAGTCCAACGGGAGGCTGCAGGACGCCTATCACAGCATAGCGGCCGCCTACGCGGCGGACCTCGTGCGCGCGTGCCCGTGGGTGCGGTGCGTAATGCTCGCTGGCTCGGCCGCGACGGGCGGGCTGTGCCAGGGGGACGACCTGGACCTCAACCTGGTGGTCGACGACGGCCGCAAATACACCACCATCGCCGCGAGCACGGCGCTCAACCGCGTGTACGCGCTCAAGCACGGCACCGCCATCGGCTTCAAGCCCACCGACCAGTACAGGCTGCCCATCTTCATGTGCCTGAACATAGTGTGGGAGGACCGCGAGACGCGCCCCTTCAGGAGGCGCGACGAGCAGATGGCGTACGAGCTGTTCGCCTGCGAGGTCCTGCACGGACGGGAGCGCTACCGCGAGCTGCTGGACGACAACGCGTGGCTGTGGCGCGTCTTCCCGCAGGCCTTCGACGGCCGCGGCGCACCCCGGGAGGCGCCGCCGCGCCCGGGCGCGCGGAGCCACGCCCCCGAGGGCACGGTCGAGCGCCTCGCCCGGGGGGCTCTGTTCGGCTATGACCGCGTCGTGAGGATGTACCTGGGCAGGCGGCCCGAGGTTCTCGAGCGCGCGGCCTACTACGAGCGCCTCAAGCACCCCTACGGCCTGTACGAGCTGCCCCGGGACGGCGGCGAGGGGTGATGCGGCCGTGAGGGTCCTGCTCGCGAACCCCTACGTTCTGCGCGAGGACGGGCACGAGATGCGGTTCATGCACCTCTACCCCCCGCTGGGCACGCTCTACGTAGCGTCATCGCTCATCGATGCGGGGCACGAGGTGAGGGTCCTCGACGCGACCTTCGAGCCCTCGGCCGAGGCGCTCGAGCCGCTGCTGGCCTCGTGGAGGCCCGCCGTCGTGGGGGTGTACACCACGTTCCTCAGCAAGGCCAACGCCCTAGCGATGGGGGATGCCGCGCGCTCTCGTGGCATGCTCGCCATCGCGGGCGGGCCGGACGCCAACGTCGAGCCCGAGGCATACCTCGCGCACTTCGACGCGGTCGTGATGGGCGAGGGCGAGCGCACGATGCGCGAGGTCGTCGCCGCCGTCGCGGAGGGGCGCGAGTGGAGGGGCGTCGCGGGCCTGGCAGTGCTCAGGGAGGGCGTCGTGGTGCGCACGGCCGCGCGGCCCCGCATCCAGGACCTCGATGCGATGCCGCTGCCCGCGCGGCATCTCGTGGACATGGCTCGGTACGAGCGCGCATGGAGGTCTCGCCACGGCTACTTCTCGACCTCCATCACCGCCTCCCGCGGCTGCCCGTACGCGTGCAACTTCTGCTCGCGGCCCATCTTCGGGTCGCTATACAGGGCGAGGTCCGTCGCCGGCGTGGTGGCGGAGCTCCTCGCCATCGAGGGCGCCTTCCACCCTGACAGGGTCTGGTTCACCGACGACATCCTCGCCATCGACCGGGACTGGATCGTGGCCCTCTGCGACGCCATCCGGGGGGCGGGCCTGGACATGGAGTACCACGCGCTGTGCCGGGCCGACCTGATGGACGACGAGGTCCTGGCGGCTATGAGGGCGGCTGGCTTCCGCCAGGTCTACTACGGCGTCGAGTCAGGCAGCCAGTGCGTGCTGGACGCCATGAACAAGCGCACGACGGTCGAGGGGCTGCGCCGCGCGAGCAAGGCCACGCGACGCGCTGGCATCGACCAGCACTGGTTCATCATGCTTGGATACCCCGGCGAGACACGGCGGGACGTCGAGGCCACGATCGCGCTGCTCCTCGAGATGGCGCCCGACAGCTTCTCGACCACCGTCGCCTACCCCATCAAGGGGACGCGCCTCTATGACCAGGTCGAGCGCGACCTGACGGCATCGGCCTGGAGGCAGAGCGTGGACGTGCGGCTGATGTTCAAGAACAGGTACCCGCGGCTCTTCTACCGGTGGACCATCCTCCGGATGAGGACGTCCATGATGCTGCGCAGGAGGGTGGCCGGGCCGGGCTCGGTAGTGATGAGGCTCTACGACAGGGCGTGCAGGGCCGTGTCCGTCCTGCTCGCGGGCGAGAGGGGGGAGCTGGGAGGGCCATGACGGGGACCGATGCCGGAGCGGTCGCCCAGATGTACGACCGTGCGACCTCGGGGCCGCTCTTCGCCCGCTACCGTGAGATATCGGAGCGCGCGCTCAGGGCGGCCTTCCCTGGCGGGGCGCGGGTGCTGGACGTCGGCTGCGGGACCGGCGTGGAGGCGGTCAACCTCGCCCGCCGCGGGGTCTGCGTGATTGTTGTGGACGTTGTGCCCGGGATGGTGGGGGCGGCGCTCTCCAGGGCTACCGCAGCAGGCGTCGGGGACTTGGTGGAGGGCCGCGCGATGGCGGCGCGCGACCTCGGTACGCTCGCGGACGAGCTCGGCGAGCGCGCGCTCGACGGGGCGTACTCCTCCTTCGGAGCGCTGAACTGCGAGGTGGACCTCGCGCCGGTGGCGGGGGCGCTCGGGAGGCTGCTGAGGCCGGGAGCGCCGCTCCTCATGAGCGTGTTGGGCCCCGCGTGCCTCTGGGAGATGGCGGTCTACGCGGCGACGCTGAGGCCGGGCAGGGCGCTCCGGCGCCTCTCTCCGCAGCGGGCGCCCATCGCGGGTCGCCCGTTCGATGTGCGGTACCACTCGATGGGCGCGCTCGAGCGTGCGTTCGCGCCATCGTTCAGGGTCACGTCCGTCAGGGGGTACGGCCTCCTCCCCCCGCCATATCTCGAGGACGTGGCCTCCAGGTTCCCACGGTTCCTCGACATGGCCGCCGCGCGCGACGTGGCGCCCCTGCGGAGGCTCGGGGACCACCTGTTCGTGACGATGGAGCGCCTGTGAGGGCGTGACCGGGGAGAGGCGTGACCGGCCTCACCGTGCCCGCGCGACGGCCCCGGACCGTCCCAGCGCCCCGGCCGCCAGGGCGAGGAGCGCGACGGCCGACACCGCGCTCGACGCGGCCACGCCCACCGCGATGGCCCACAGGCCGTGGGCGCCGATGAGCACGAGCGTGACCCCGAGGAAGATGGAGCCCCTCGCCACCGCGGCCCACATGACCGAATCGGTGCGCTCGAGCGCGTACAGCACCCCCGTGGCGGAGACGCCGAACGAGGCGAGCGTGAAGGCCCCCCCGAGCGCGACCATGAGCGCGTAGCCCTCCACGAACTCCTCGCCGTAGACGCCGAGCAGCGGGCCGCCAGCGACGGCGATGGCGGCGAGCACGACGCCTGCCAGCCCGACGGCTGTGGCGGTGGAGCGCACATAGAGCGCCCTGAGGTCGCCCCCCGCCACGGCCGTCCCGGAAGCCGCTGGGACGGTCCAGGTGAGCACGACGTACTCGGGGAGCAGGTAGGCGTACACCGCCAGCGCGGAGGCGACCCTGTACGTGCCTCCGTCGCTCGCCCCCACCAGTCCGGTCGCGATGGCCGGGCCCAGCCACAGCACGACCTGGCCCGCGAACATGATCACGACCATCCGTGAGCCGGCCCTCAGCAGGTACGACGTCGTCGCGCTGTCGAACCGCGGACGCGCCATGTATCGCAGGCAGACCGCGGACGCGATCGCCGTCGAGAGCACGTTCGCCGCCACCACGCTCTCTACCGACGGGAACGTGACAGTGAAGGCGAGGAGGAGCCCCAGGTACGAGACGTTCGTGAGCACGACGATCGCGTTGCGCCGTGCGAAGTCCTTGCGCGCGTCCAGGACAGCGAGCCCCACGCTCGCGGGGATAAACGCGAGCAGGTACGTCGCGCTGATGGCCACCGCAGCTGGTGTGCTGTTGAGCGCATCCGCGAGGGGTCCCGAGAGCGCGACCAGGAGCGCGACGGCCGGCCCCATGGCGGCGAGGTGCATCGCGAGGCTCGTGCCCCAGACGCGCGCGGGGTCGCGCTCCTCGAACGACCTCCTGATGGCGGGGACGGTCGACAGCGCGCCCCAGGGCCTCGCGAGCTCCACCACCGCCCAGGCGGCCGCGACCTGGCCGACCCCGACGCCGTGGACGGTGCGGGCGATCACGATGCCCCCCACGAAGCCCGCGAGCGTGGAGATGACGAAGCCCGCGAGGTTGTAGCCCGTGAACCTGGAGGTGGCCTCCACGCTACCCCCCCGTGATGTTCGCGCTGACCTCGAGGATGAGGACCTCCTCGTTCAGGTACTTGAACTCAAAAAGCGCGGGCGCGCCCAGGAAGGACCCGCCCGCGCGGAACACCTCCTCGAGCGTGTGGTCCTCGCGCTCGGTCTCCCCGTACTTGGTGGCGTCCGTCGTGAACATGACGTAGGTGGGCCACCTCTGCCTGAACTGCTGCAGCTCCCAGATCGCGGCCGTCCAGCCGCCCCCGTCCATCGCCTCGCGAACGACCACGACGTCGGTCTTCCGCTCGCCGATGGCCATCACGACGGGTTGCACGCCGAAGGACTCGCAGACGATGGCCTCGGGCTCGGTGTTGTCCCTGACCCACCGCGCGGCCTCGAGCTCGGCGTCCGAGTGGTAGTACCGCCGGCTGAGGTCGGAGGTCGTACGGGCATTGTCATCGGCGACCATCGCGAGCAGCACCACGGCCACCAGCGCGACGGCGATGGCTGCCCCGGCCGACGGCCGCGCGCGATGGCGCGCATGCCTCGCCGCACCATCCGCGACCGCCATCCTCCACGCACCCGCGCCTGCGAGCATCGCAAGCGGGACGTAGGAGAAGTCGAACAGTCGCAGCTGCAGGGGCAGGAACGTGAGGACGGACAGCACGGCCACGAAGGCGACCGCGAACAGGATCGTTATCGCGAGCAGCGGGTACGCTGCGCCGTCGCGCCTGGCGAGGAGGGCGACCGCCCCCACGGCACCGAACGAGGCTAGCGCGTACTTCGTTACCTGGGAGGGGCCTATGCCCTCCACGCGCGAGGCGGATGTCGAGACCACGAGGAGCCCGATGGCGGTGAGCCCCGCCGCCGCTAGCCCCACGAGGGCGAGCCTGGGCCTGCTCCGTCCCAGGCGCGCGGAGAGCCGCTCCGTCGTGCCCCAGGCCCATGCCATTGGCCTCGACCCTCGATGGACCGCCAGGAGCAAGGCGACGGCGCCCGACGCCAGGACGGCGATGGCGACGATGCCCCCGGCGGAGGCGGCGAGGTCGGCCAGGTGGCCCGCGATGTCGGGGAAGCTGCCCGTCCTCCCCCCGAGGATGGCCCACCAGGCCGCGGTGAGCGGGAGGAGAGCCGCAAGCATGTACGCCAACCTCCGTCTCGCGAGCGCGTGCGGTGCGACCAGCGCTATCGTCGCGAACGACGCGACTAGCACGGCGTGCGACAGGTGGTGGGTCGCGAGCGTGGCCATGTAGAGCAGCGCGACGAGCGCGGCCGCGCGGCGGTCCGCCCACGGGCGCATCGCGAGCGCGACGAGCAGGAACGCGGCCCACAGGGGCATCCCCAGCGTCTCCTGCACCAGCCACGACTGCTGGAAGGCCGCGTGGTCGGCCGCCGCGTAGAGGGCGGCCGCGAGGATGGCCGGCCCGTCGCCGAGCAGGCGGCGCCCAAGGAGGAACACCAGCATGACCGTGAGCGCGCCCAGGGCAGGGGGGAGCGCCCTGAACACACCGAGCAGTCCCGCCCCCGTGACCGAGGACGCAGCGGCCGTCAGCAGGTGGAGGCCGGGCCAGAAGGCACGGTCGTCCTCGATGCCGTTCTCGAACCCAGCGAACGGCGCGGCCGCGCCATGCTCGAGGGCGAAGCCGGCGTAGTAGTAGTGGACGTAGGGGTCGAACCCGTAGAGATTGGGGGTGCTCGCGGCGGGCACCGCCCTGACGGCGATGGCGACCACGAGCACGGCCGCCAGCACAGCGAGCGTCCTAGCCCTGGACGGCATGGCCATCGACCATCCTCCCGTAGAGCTCGACCGTCCTTCGCACCTGTGTCCCGAGGTCGAACTCGGAGCGCGCCTTCTCGAGGGCCGCACGTCCCATCCTGCTCGCCATGGCGCCGTCCGAGAGGACCTCGCCGATGGCCGATGCGAGCGCCTCCGGCGACCTTGGGGGGACGAGCATGCCCGTGCCGCCCTGCGCGACGAACTCGGACATGCCCGACACGTCCGTCGCCACCACCGGCCTGCCGGAGGCGGCTGCCTCCAAGGCCACAAGGGGCATGCCCTCCCAGAGCGAGGGGATGGCCACAAGCTCGCTCGCGCCGTACGCCGCGACGAGGTCGGGCCCGGGCAGCAGTCCCGGGAACGTGAGCGAGCGATCGAGGCCGAGGTCGCGCGCGATATGCATGTACCTCGCGAGGAGGTGGCCCATGCCCGCGACGACGAAGTAGGCGTCGGGGTGCTCCCGGAGCACGAGCGGCACCGCACGCAGGAGGCACTCGAGCCCCTTCTGCTCCGACATGCGGCCCACGAAGAAGACGGTCCTCGCGCCGTCAGGCACGCCGTACGCGCCCCTGAACGCGGCGACCGCCTCCGCCGTCGATGGTCGGAACGTGCCCAGGTCCACGCCGTTGGGGATGACGACGATGCGCGAGGGGTCGGCGCCCTTGGCCTCGAGGTGGCCCGCGTCGTGTCGTGTTAGGGCGACGATGGCGTCGAGGCCCCCGAGGATGAACGGGCCCTGCGTCGCGTCCCTGATGGCCTTGACCGCGCGGCCGGCGGCGGTGAGCTTCTCGAAGTCGCCGTGGAAGGTCATGAGCGTGGGCACGTGCGAGAGCCGCCTGCACAGGGCCCCGACGGTCGTGCTGAGGAAGAGGTGGCCGTGAAGGTGCACGAGGTCGAAGGTCCCCTTGGTGGCGGAGCACCGGCGCAGCATGCCCAAGGAGAGGGCATCCGCGCCGAGGTCCAGCGATGGGAGGCGCACGATGCGCCTGCCGAGCGCGTCCACCGCCTCGCCGGTCCCGTCCCCGATGGACGAGGTGACGACGGTCACTTCCAGGCCGAGCCTCGCCTGCTCCCTCGTGAGCACGTCGACGTGGTTCTGGAGCCCCCCGACATGGGGGGGGAAGAACGGCGCGACGTGCACGACCCGTACCATCGATCCGACCCAGCCGCCCCCGTCCTTTGGGCGATGAAAGGGGGCTGGCCCTTCCCCGGCCATAGGACGCGGTAACTCGGATTATCGCACGGACGTATATCTAAATCGCTCCCGACCACCGCGGGTCGCAGGGGAAAGGCCTAATATCGCGCCGAGCGCTGACCTGGCCGGATGCGCGACCCCCTCGGCGCGGCCCGCCCGCTGGCCACCGTCCTGGCCTCGATGGCGCTGTTCGGGGCGAGCACACCGCTCGCCAAGCTCCTCGTTGGGGGCACAGGGCCGGTCGTGCTGGCGGGCCTGCTCTACCTCGGGGCCTTCGCGGGCATGGCCCTGGTGACCGTCGTGGCGATGGCGGCGCGCGGCGGCGGCGACGGTCCCGGCGGCGGCGGCGGGGGGGCGGGCTCTCGGCTGCGCCGGCAGGACGTGCCGTGGCTCGCGGGCGCTACGGTCTCGGGGGGCATCATCGCGCCCATCGCCCTGATGGCCGGCCTCGAGCGGACGACCGGCTTCACGGCGTCGCTGCTGCTCAACCTCGAGGGGGTGGCGACGGCCCTGATAGCGGCCCTGGTCTTCGCGGAGCACACTGGGCCCCGGCTCTGGGGCGCCCTCGCGTGCATGACCGCGGGGGGCGTGCTGCTGAGCTGGGACCCGTCCTCGGGGGGCCTCAGCCTCGCGGGCCCGGCCCTGCTGGTTGTGGCCGGGGCCGCTTGGGGTGTCGACAACAACCTCACGCGCCGCATCTCGGACCGCGACCCCGTGCAGATAGCGATGGTGAAGGGCCTGGTCGCGGGCTCGGCCTCGCTCGCGCTGGGGCTCGCCCTGGGCGCGGGGGTGCCGGCCGCCCCGGGCGTCATGTACGCGCTCCTCCTCGGGTCCTTGGGCTACGGCGCGAGCCTGGTGCTGTTCGTGCGCGCGCTGCGCGTGATGGGCGCGTCGAGGACGGGCGCGTTCTTCAGCATGGCCCCCTTCGTGGGCGCGGCGGTCGCCCTCGCGGTGCTGCGCGAGGGCCTCGCGTGGGCGATGCTGCCCGCCGCCGCGCTCATGGCCTCGGGCACGGCCCTCATCGTGCTCGAGAGGCACTCGCACGGGCACGCGCACGAGGCCACGGTCCACACGCACGAGCACGTTCACGGCGAGCTGCACCACGGCCACGAGCACCCCCCCGGCACGCCCGAGCCGCACACGCACGAGCACGAGCACGCGCCCGTCGTGCACGAGCACCCGCACTGGCCCGACACCCATCACCGGCACGGCCACGGCTGACGCGCGAGCCACGGCAGGCGGTTGTGCTCATCCTTTGAGAATTATCCGTGATTTTTAGGCTGTCTGGATATATATACGGAATCCATCGTTCGGTCAAGCGATGGCCGGTGCCGAGGCGTACCTGCTTGTACAGCTTCCCGTCACGTTGGCCGCCGTCGCGCTCGTCCTCCTCCTGTTCCGCCGGACCCGTCAGCCGATGGTCGTCGGCTACATCGTCGCGGGCGCGCTCATCGCCCCCGCGCTCCCGATTCTCCCGACGGTCGGGGGCGTGCAGCTGGTCGATGCCATCACCGAGGTCGCCATCGTCGTGATCATGTTCTCGGTGGGGCTCACCTTCGACCTCGGGAGGCTGAGGAGCACCGGGCTCGTGTCCTCGTTCGCCGGGGCATTCGCCATCTGCGGGATGGTCTCGGTGGGCTGCGTGGTCGGGCTCGCGTTCGGCTGGTCGCGGATGGACGCGCTCCTCCTCGGCGCGATGGTCGCGATGAGCTCGACGGCGGTCGTGACCAAGGGCATACTGGACCGGCGCGCCCAGGGCGAGCGCTCGAGCCGGATTGTCGCGGGCATCCTCGTCGTCGAGGACCTGGTGGCGGTGTTCATCCTCGCGACGATGACGGGGTTCGCCGTCTCGGGGGAGCTCAGGCTCCAGAGCATGGTCGTCACCCTCGCGAACATCGCCGTCCTCGTCATGCTCCTCGTCGCCGTCGCCCTGCTGGTGGCGCCCCGTTCCGCGGCGCTGGCCTCGTCGTCGGGGTCCCGGCGCGTCTACCTCCTGACGGCGCTGGGGCTGTGCTTCGGGTTCGCGATGCTCGCCCACCTCGTGGGCTTCTCGATGGCCATCGGCGCCTTCGTCGCCGGGGCCGTGCTCGGGGGATGCCCCGACAGGGAGCGGTTCGAGCTCGAGGTCGGGCCCGTGAGGGACGCGGCCTCCGCGGTCTTCTTCGTGAGCATCGGCATGCTGCTCGAGACGGCCGTCGCGCTGGAGCACTGGCTCCCCATCGCCGTCATAGCGGCCGTCTTCGTGGCCGCCAAGGGCGTCCTCGCGTCCGTCGGCGCCAGGGTCATGGGCGAGGACGGGGGCACCGCGCTGCGGGTGGGCATGACGATGGTGGTGATGGGGGAGTTCTCCTACATCATCGCCAGGCAGGGGGCCGCGCTGGGCGTCGCATCCCCCTTCCTCTACCCGGTCATCGTCGTCGCCTCGGTGCTGACCATCATCGTCGGCGCCTACTTCAGCATGCACCAGGAGGCCGCGCTGTCCTTGGTCGCGCGGGCGGCGCGCCGGCCGACCAGGGGCGTCGCGGCGGTGGCGTCGCTGCTGCTGCACAAGCTCTAGGCCGCCCGTGCCCCGGAGCTCCCCGCGCGCCTCGCGCCATCACCTGTCCTCGAAGCGCGGCGGCCGCTTCTCCAGGAAGGCGCACATGCCCTCGGTCCGGTCCGAGGTGGCGAACACGTTGGCGAAGGCGTCGACCTCGTAGTCCAGGCCGACGGGCAGGGGTGATTCCATGGTCTTGTTTATGGCGCGCTTGGCCGCGAGCAGGATGGGCCGGCTCTTGCACGCGATGCCCTGCGCGAACGACAGCGCCGCGTCGTCGAGCCTGTCGCGGGGCACGACCTCGTTCACGAGGCCGATGCGCAGCGCCTCCTTGGCGTCGATGCGCCTCCCCGTGTAGATGAGCTCCTTGGCCATGCCGACGCCCACGATGCGCGCCAGCCGCTGCGTCCCGCCCCATCCGGGGATGATGCCGATGTCTACCTCGGGCTGGGCGAAGACCGCGTCGTCCGCGGCGATGCGGATGTCGCAGGCGAGGATGAACTCGAGCCCCCCGCCCATGACCGCGCCGTGGACTGCCGCGACCACGGGCTGCGGCAGCGTCTCCAGCGCGCGCGCCACGCGGTGGCCGAGCTCGCTGAACTCGCGGGCGGTCATGACGTCCTTCTGCCTCATCTCGCTGATGTCGGCCCCGGCCGTGAACACCTTTGGGTGCGCGCTCCTCAGCAGGACGACGTCGACCGACTCGTCGGCCGCGATGGCCGAGAGCGCGCGCTCCAGCTCGACGAGGGTCTCGCCGTTCAGGATGTTGAGGCCCCGGGGCGCGCTCAGGCTAACGACCGCGACCCTGGCCTCCTTGGCGACGGTTATGTTGGAGAACGGGGCGGACTCCGGCGCGGAGGCGGTCGCGCGCGCGCCCGCCGTCCCGGCCGACCCGAACGTCGGTGCCGCGGGCATCGTCACTCCCCCCGCGCCGCTCCCTCGCGAGCGCCCCCGTGCGCGCCGCGCCCCCCTCTCCGCGGGGGGTCGGACCTGGCCCTGAGCCAGTCGGCGACCTTGGGCCACAGCTCCCTGTGCGCCCTCGAGCCCACGCTGAGCCCGATGTGGCCGGCGTCGAGGACGAACATGTCCTTGTCGTCGCTGCCGACCAGCCCGTTGAGAGGTCGGCTCGACGACGGGGGCACGAGGTGGTCGCGCTCGCCGATGATGCTGAGGACAGGCATGTCGATGCGCCCCAGGTCGACGCGCCGGCCGCCCACTCGCATGGCGCCTCCCACCAGCGCGTCCCGCTGGTAGACGTCCTTCACGAACTGCCGGAGCGTCTCCCCCGCGACGGGGATGCCGTCGCCCACCCACCGCTCCATGCGCAGGTAGTTCCTGACCGCCTCCTCGTCGTCGACGATGTCCATGAGGCGCGCGACCTTGCCCGCGTTGTTGAGGACGGGCTCGAGGATGTTGTAGCCGAGGTTGAAGAACTCCGCGGGCACGTTGCCGAGCGCGTCCACGACGCGGTCCACGTCGAAGTGCTCGGGGCGCGACCAGATGTGGAGGAGGCCCTCGCCCGTGTCGCCCTTGATGGGGGCGGCCATGACGAGCAGGTTGCGGACCTTTTCGGGGTGGAGCGCGGCGTACATGACCGAGAGCGTGCCGCCCATGCAGTACCCGAGCACCGAGACCCGGTCGTGGCCGGACATCTCGCGGACCGCGTCCACGCTCCTGTCGATGTAGCCGTCGACGTAGTCGGCCAGGGTCAGGTGCCTGTCCGCGTCGGAGGGCACGCCCCAGTCGATGAGGTAGACGTCCAGGCCCCTCGAGAGCAGCGAGCGCACGACGCTGCGGTCGCTCTGCAGGTCCAGGATGTAGGGCTTGTTGATGAGGGCGTAGACCACGAGCACCGGCGTGCCGGCACGCGCCTCCGCGAGCGGCCGGTAGTGCAGGAGCCTCAGCTTGTTCTCGGTGTAGACCACGTCCGAGGGCGTGGTGCCCACGTCGACCTCGGGGGGGGAGAGCAGCACGAGCTGCGCCCTCATCGCCCTCGCGGCCGCGTCCGCCATCGATTCCATGCCGTCCCCTGCGGTGGGGACGCTCGCCTCCGTCGATGCCATGTTCCTACCTCCTGGGGGGCGCCGGGTCGCTCAGAGCTCCGCGTCCCTGCCCCGTCCCTTGCCCTTGGCCCTGCCCTTGGCCCTGCCCTTGCCCCTTCCCTGGGTCGTGGCCTTGCCCTTCCCCTTGCCCCGTGCCGTGCCGCCGCCTCCGATTGAGGCCCTCCCGGACCGCCTCAAGTCCGAGCGCAGCTCCTTCATGTCCATCGAGAGGTCCTTGAGCGCGCGGTGGACCTCGTCCATGTCCGAGCGCGTGGGCGCGCCCATGGCCTTGAGGGCGGCCTCGCTGGCCTCGCGGGAGCGCTTGATGGCGTCCATGCCCGCGTCGCGCGCGGCGCCCATGGTGCGCGCGTAGTCGGGGGTTGCCATGACCTGCTTGAGCAGCCCCGAGTAGAAGTCGGACCAGACGTTGAACACCTCGCGGCCCTTCCCGGCGGCGTCGCCCTCGCCCTCGAGGGCACGCGTGGCCCGGTCCATGGCCTCCTGGTAGTGGTCCATCCAGTAGTCGGAGGTGGCCCTGGACATGCCCATGCCCGGCATGTCCGCCAGCGCCGGCATGGAGGCCGTCGGGCCCTCGGGCTCCGGGCTGAGGCCCATCCTCGAGACCATTCTCATCTGCGCCATCGCGGAGTCGGTCATGAGCCGGGACATCCGGTCGTAGCCCTTCCTCCAGGACTCCTGGAGGTCCCGCATCGCGGCCGGGTCGGCCCCGGGGACGTCCCTGATCGCCCTCGACACCTCCTCGGACCACCGCTCCCACGACCTCGCGATGCTGTTCGCGGCGGCCGGGTCGCCCGCCATCATGCTGGTCACGAGCCGGCCCATCTCGGCCGTGCTCTCGGTCCACTTCCTGTACGCCCTGGCGACCTCCTTGCCGCCCGCGCCCGCAGCCACGGCCCAGGCCCGCCCCATCTCGTTCGACAGGTCGAACCAGGCCTCCATCAGTCCCTCCATCGGGTTCGTCTCGGTCATGCCATCAGCTCCTTGTCCTGTTCGGGTCGTCGATGCCCGTCACCAACCGGCCACCCGTCGGGGCGGCCCTCGCCACCGCCAACTCCCGCTCCAGCTCCTCGACTCGCGCGCCGAGCCGCGCGACCTCCTCGGCCCAGCCGTGCTCGTCGGCGCTCTCCTCCTCCCCCTCGTCCTCGTCCTTGTCCGCGTCATCGTCCCCCTCCGCGCCCGCGCCCCCGTCCGCGCCCGCGTCCGTGCCCTCCGCCTCACCGCGGTAGCGCTCGAACGAGGACTCGCACGCGAGGCACGCGCTCGAGCCGCCGTAGTCGCGCGCGAGCTGCTCGAGCTCGGCCTCGAGCCGGCGCATCGTCCCCCTCATGAGCCGCCCCATCTCGTCGCTCTGCCTCGCCCACGCGGCGTGCAGCTCCATCATGTCCCCGGCGACCTGGGCCGAGTCGCGCGAGACGCGCTCCCCCATGGTCCTTGCGAGGGATGCCCACGCCCTCCCGAGCTCCTCGACGGCCGCGTCGCTCCTCCCCTCGAGGCGCGCCATGGCCGCGCCCATGTCCCTCGTGAAGTCAGACCAGACCGTCGCGAGGTCGCCGACCTCGCGGCCGCCGGCGCCGATGCCCTCCCCGAGCTGCCTCATGAACGAGCTGGAGAAGTCGACCCAAGCCCTGTAGGCGGCCTCGAAGGCCATGGCGCTGCCCGACGCCTCCGCGTCGGCGACGCGCGCGCCCAGCTCCGCGGAGGCTGCGGCCCAGTCCCGGCCCATGCGCTCCAGCGCCTCCCTCCTCGATCGCGCGGCGCCGTCCATGCGACGCGCCAGCCTCGCGGAGTAGTTGCGCCACACGTTCCACGCCTCGGCGACGTCGGGGTCGGCCCTGTCCAGCGCGCCCATGCGCGCCGCGATGTCGCCCGTGGCCCCGGACCAGGCCTCCATCATGCGCCTGTAGTTCCGCGCGTTGAGGTCCATCGTCGACTGCACCGTCCGCGCCATCGTGTCGGTCATGCGCGCCCACGCCGCCGCCACGTCCTGCGCCCCGCCGGCGTCCGCTCTGGCCCCGGCCGCTCTCTCCGGTGCCCTTCCCTCGGACCCGTCCGTGTTCATATGTACATCCCTCCGTTGACGTTCAGCACATGGCCCGTGATGTAGGAGGCGGCGTCGGACGCGAGGTACACGACGGCCTGCGCCACCTCCTCCGCCCGCCCGAACCGCCCCAGGGGGACCTGCGCGAGCACCTTCTCCCTGACCTGCTCCGGTATCCCCCGCACCATGTCCGTGTCGATGAAGCCCGGCGCGACCGCGTTCACGGTCACGCCCTTGCGGGCGAGCTCCCTCGCCAGCGCCTTGGTCATCCCTATGACGCCCGCCTTCGAGGCCGCGTAGTTGACCTGGCCCACGTTGCCCATCTGCCCCACGATGGAGGTGATGTTGACGATGCGGCCGCGGCCCGAGCCGGTCAGGTGGTCGACGAAGGTGCTCGTGGTGTTGAACACGCCCGTGAGGTTGACCGAGATGACCCTGTTCCAGGCCTCCTGGTCCATCTTGACGAACATCCGGTCGACGTTGATGCCCGCGTTGTTGACCAGCACGTCTATGCGCCCGAGCCGGCGCTCGACGGCGTCGCGCATCCTGCGCACCTGCTCGAGGTCCGCGACGTCTGCGGGGTAGATCCACGAGTTCGAGCCCAGGCCGTCGAGCCTGACCGCGACGCACTCGGCCTCGGCCTCGGACGACCGGTAGTTCACGAACACGTCCGCGCCCTCGCGCCCGAGGGCGAGCGCTATCTCCCTGCCGATGCCCTTGGAGGCGCCCGTCACGAGCGCCTTGCGCCCCTCGAGCAGCGGCCTCGGCGCCGCCGCGCTCGCGTCGTCCACCAGGCACCCCGCGTCCCTGAAGAAGGTGATGAGCTCCTGCGCGTCCTCGCCTGCCATCCTGACACATCCCTGGTCGCGTCCACCGCGGGCACGGCGGGAAGGGGAGGCGACGAGGGTCGCGGCATCGCGGACATGCTCGTGCTGACCTCCCCGGCCCCGTGACGGATGGCGAGGCGAGGGAAGTTGATAATATTACAGCCGAAATTACCCATTTCTTGGGAATTACCCAATAACGGGTTTTGTACTTTCCATAGGGAGCCTGGGGCGCGACGCGCCCGACGGGCTAGCCCTTGCGCGAGCTCCGTGCGACGAAGTCGGCCGAGCGCAGCAGCGTCTCGAACTTGCCCGCGTCCGACCAGAAGCCCTTGACCTCGATGCCCTTGGCGGTGCCGCGCCTGACGTAGACGTTGTTGACGTCCGTTATCTCGAGCTCGCCCCTCGCGCTGTATCCGGTGCGGTCGACGACCTCGCGGATGGCGTCGAACACGTTCGCGCGGTAGATGTAAAGGCCCGTCACGGCCCAGTCGGACCGGGGGCGCCTGGGCTTCTCGACGATGCGGCGGATGCGCCCCTCCGCGTCCAGCTCGGCCACGCCGAACCGGCCGGGGTCCTCCACGCGCTTGAGGAAGAGGTAGCACTCGCTCGCGCGGTCGCGCGCGAAGGCCCTCACGTGCCTCGTGAACGCGTCCTCGAAGATGTTGTCGCCCAGCAGGACCGCCACGTCGTCCTCGCCCACGAACCCCTCGGTGAGCGAGAGCGCCTCCGCGATGCCCCCCGCGCGGTCCTGGTAGACGTAGGTGAACCGCACGTCCTCGCCGAAGTCCTTGCCCGAGCCGAGCAGGCGCACCATGTCGCCCACCGACTCGCCGCCGAGGACGACCATGACGTCCCTGATGCCCGACCGGAGGAGCGTGCGCACTACCTTGAACACCATGGGCTCGTCGTACACCGGCAGCAGGTGCTTGTTCGTGACCCGCGTGAGCGGGCTGAGGCGGCTACCCGTCCCGCCCGCGAGGATTACGCCTTTCACGTATGAGACCTCCCTTCGTCGCGCCCTCCTTGATGCCTATGAGGGCCTTGGACTCGCGCGCGTAGAAGTTGGCCACGTCGTCGGCGTAGGTGCCCATCTCCGCGTCGAGCGCGCGCTCTATCTTCCCCGTGCTCAGGCAGCTCATCGCCGGCCTGTGGGCCTTGAGCCCGGCGTCCTCGAGGCGCGCGGGTACGAGGAGGGATTCGTCCAGCCCGAACGTGGACGCCAGGATACGGCCCGTCTCGAGCCGCGAGAGGCAGTCCCTGGCGGCGAGGTGGTACAGGCCCGTGAGGTCGAGCTCCATCATCCGCGTGAACAGGCTAGCGAACGCGCCCGTGTAGGTGGGCGTCACCCGCTGGTCGTTGAAGAGGTGGACCTCCTGGCCGTCCTTGAGGGAGCTCACGACCCACGTGGCGAAGTTGTCCTTCCCCTCGCGCGGGGCGGGCCCCCAGAGGGACGAGACGCGCAGCACGAGCGCGCCCTTGCGCGCGAGCGCGGCGCCCTCCCCGAGGAGCTTCGTCCGCCCGTACACCGACCGCGGGGTCGGGGGGTCCGTCTCGATGTACGGGCGCCCCTGGTTGCCCGAGAAGACGTAGTCGGTCGAGACGTGGACGAGCTTGGTGTGCATGCCCTCGAGGGCCTGGACGACGCGGATGACCGATTTGTTGTTGAGCTCGTCGGCCAGGTCGGGCCGGTCCTCGCACGCGTCCACCCCGGTCATGGCCGCGCACATCAGCAGCATGTCCGGCCGCGCCGACCTGATGGTGGACGACACGCTCTGGGGCGAGAGCAGGTCCATCCTCACCGGCCTCACGCCCTCTACGCTGAGGGGGTTGTCCCTGTACGTGCCGACGACCTCGAAGTCGTTGCGCAGGTGTTGGCACGCGTCGTGGCCGAGGAGGCCGGACGCGCCTACGACCATCAGCCGGTACAAGGGCCCCTACCGCTTCTCGAAAGATATTTCCCCAGTTATAACCCTATCCTCTCCAGGTGATAGGCTGAGGCTCATCGAGGGCGTGAAGGTCAAGCCCCTCCGCCCCATCCACGACGAGCGGGGATGGCTGATGGAGGTCCTCCGCTCGGACGACCGGGAGTTCTTCGAGCACTTCGGCCAGGCGTACGTGACCGTGTGCCATCCTGGCGTCGTCAAGGCGTGGCACGCGCACGAGCGTCAGACCGACCACTTCTGCTGCCTCCATGGCAAGGCCAAGGTCGTGCTGCACGACACGCGCGACGGCTCGCCCACCAAGGGCGTGACCAACGAGTTCTTCCTGGGGCCCAACAACCCCTCGCTGCTCAAGATTCCCGCTGGCGTCCAGCACGGCTTCAAGGCCGTGGGGAGCAGGGACGCGATGATACTCAACATCCCGACGAACACCTACGACCACGAGCATCCGGACGAGCTGCGCCGGCCGTTCGACGACCCAGGGATCGGCTACGACTGGGGCGTCAGGCACGGCTGAGGGGGGGAGGGAGGCAGGGCCATGACGACGCGGAGGGTGCTACTGACGGGCGGCATGGGCTTCATAGGCTCGGCCTTCGTGCGGCTGCTCCGGAAGGAGCGGCCCGACTGGCAGCTGACCGTGCTCGACAAGCTCACCTACGCGGGCAACCCCGAGAACCTGCGGGAGCTGGTCGAGCGCGGCGAGGTCGGCTTCTTCAAGGGCGACATCTGCGACAAGCACGCCGTCGAGCCCCTGGTCAGGGACGCGGACGTCGTGGTCAACATGGCGGCCGAGACGCACGTGGACCGCAGCATCGCGTACGCGGGCGAGTTCGTCACCACCGACGTCTACGGGACCTTCGTGCTGCTCGAGGCCGCGCGCGCGCACGGCGTGGGGAGGTTCGTCCAGATATCCACCGACGAGGTCTACGGCGACGCGCCGGGGCGCCCGAGCCGCGAGGACGACGCGCTCATGCCCAAGAGCCCCTACGCCGCCTCCAAGGCGGGGGCGGACAGGCTCGCGTTCTCCTACCACGCGACCTACGGCCTCCCTGTCGTCATCACGCGGTGCGTCAACAACTACGGCCCGCGGCAGTACCCGGAGAAGCTCATCCCCCTGTTCGTCACGAACGTCCTGGAGGGCAAGCCCCTGCCCGTGTACGGCTCGGGCAGCAACACGCGCGAGTGGATACACGTTGACGACCACTCGCGGGCGCTCGTCGCGCTCATCGAGGCCGAGGGCGTCGAGGGGGAGACCTTCAACATCGGGACCGGCGAGGAGCTCTCGGTGCTGCAGGTCACGGACGCCATCGTATCGGCGCTCGGCCGCGGCCGGGAGCTGGTCAGGTACGTGGAGGACCGGCCCGGCCACGTGGTGCGCCACGCGGTGGACTCGAGCAAGCTGCGCGCGCGCCTCGGCTGGGCGCCGCGGCTCACCATCGAGACGGCGATGCGCGAGACCGTCCAGTGGTACGAGCGCAACGAGGCGTGGTGGCGGCCCATCAAGTCGGGCGAGTTCAAGCGGTACTACGAGGGGGCCTACAAGGGCCTCGGCGGGTGAGGTGAGGGGGATGGCCAAGGCATCGTTGACGGTCGCCATCGTGCCCGCGAGGGGCGGCTCCAAGGGCGTCCCGAGGAAGAACCTCCGGCCCGTCGCGGGGAGGCCCCTCATCCACCACACGATAGAGGCCGCGCTGCGCGCGTCCTCGATCGACCGCGTGGTGGTCTCGACCGAGGACCCTGAGATCGCGCGGACATCCATCGGCTGCGGCGCGGAGGTCATCGACCGGCCGATGGCCCTGGCCAGCGACGCCTCCCCGACCATCGACACCGTCCTGCACGCCATCGACGCCCTGTCGGCCGGCGGGGCGTGCCCGTCGATAGTCGTCCTGCTGCAGCCGACCTCCCCCCTGCGGGAGCCGGAGGACATCGACCGGGGGGTGGCGATGTACAGGAAGGGGGGCTGCGGCTCGGTCGTGAGCGTCACGTCCACGGGCCATCCTCCCTACTGGGCGTTGCGCATCCAGCGCGGTTTCCTGTCCCCGGCCTTCGACCCGAGGTACCTGCGGAGCCGGAGGCAGGACCTCCCCGAGACTTACATCCCCAACGGGGCCATCTACATCTCTTCGCCCAGGGCCATACGCAGGAACGGGGGCTTCCTGGGGCCACGGGCCCGCCCCCTCCTCATGCCCCCCGAGAGGTCGGTGGATGTGGACACGGAGCTGGACCTCGCGCTCGTGGAGGTCCTCATGTCCCGTCGTGAGGGGGGGCGTCCCTGACCGGCCCGACCGAGCTTGGCCCCGGCGGGCGGTGCTTAATCATCGCCGAGGCTGGCGTCAACCACAATGGCCAGCTGCGGCTTGCGTGCGCGAATGGCGATGCTCTGAGGATTCCGCTCTCGAGGGAGGAGTTCAGGGCCGTCTAGGCGCAATGCGGCCGGAGGGGCATCGAGTTCATCTCCACGCCCAAGGACCCAGGCAGCGTCGATCTCCTCGAGGACGTCTAGATGCGTCGAGCCTGCGCTCGGGGGAAGAGGGCCTGCGCAACGCTCATGCTTATAGGAGCTGAGGTTCCGCCGAAGAGGGACTCCTGGCACCGCGTCACTTCTAGAGGTGACGCGTGACCCTTGCTGGCACGCCCATCGCCACGACGTCCGGCGGGATGTCGTCGACGACCACGGCACCCGCGCCCACCGTCGCCCTGGCGCCTATGCTCATGCCCTGGATGACGGAGGCGCCCGTGCCCACGTTGGCCTCCTCGCCCACTGTCACGGTCCCCGCGATGTGCGCCCCCGGGTTGACCTGGCTGTACGCGCCTAGCACGCAGTCGTGGTCGACCGTCGCCCCCGTGTTCACGATGACGCCGTCCCCCAGGTGGGCCTCGGGGCCGACGACCGCCTTTGCGAGAATCTGCACGCCGGTCCCGAGCCTCGCCGACCGGGCGATGACCGCGGACGGGTGCACGACGGACGCGACCTCGAGCCCGGCCTCCACGACCCTGGCCGCCACGCGGCGGCGGGTCGTGTTGTCGCCGATGGCTACCGCGACGCGCACGCCCTTCCCGTGGAGTGTCGCGAGCCCCTCGGCCCCGCCGAGCACCGGATGACCCATGACCGTGCGGCTCTTGTGCGAGGCATCGTCGTCGAGGAAGCCGACCACGCGGTCGCCCGCGCAGGCGACGGCGTCCGCGAGCACCTTGCCGTGCCCGCCCGACCCGTAGACGACTATGTCCATCATATCACGCCCGGCCCGCGCGCCGGGGGCGCGCGCCGCCCCTGGTGTGGGGTGGTGAAACGGGTATCTCGATGCCAGTAAAAAAGGATGCGCAGGGAGCGGCCGGGGTGGGAGGCCACGGCCCTCGACAAGCTCACCCAGGCTGGCAACGCCGATAACCTGTGGAATGGACCTACCGTCCACGCACTGCGGGGTGGGCGCTACTCGAACATGTCCAGGGAAAGAGGCTCAAAGGCGCTAATGTCCCTGGCGGCCCTCCTGCCAAGAATCGAGTTCCAGAACCTGGGCTTGAGCCCCATGCCGGGCCTGCTCACGACGAGGTCCTCCTCCCTCACCCTCTCCCCCTGCCTGAGGGTATGGCGCAGGACGATGGACCGCCGTCCCAAGGCCATGCTCTCCAGCTCGGACTCGGTAGGGCCGATGTCCGCCCCCTCCAGAGCGGCCTCGACGTTCCTAATCGCGCGGACGAGCGCGCCAAGCTCCCTTTGGCCCATCGATATGGCGTGGTCGGGGCCTGACAGCGACCTATCGAGGGTGAAGTGCTTCTCGATGATGCACGCGCCCAGCGCGGTGGCTGCGACCGCAGCCTCGGGCCCCAGCGTGTGGTCCGAGAAGCCGACGGGGACGGAGTACCTGCGCCTCAACGTTCCGATTGCCCTCAGCCTGAGCCCCTTGTGCGGTGCGGGGTAGCTCGAGACGCAGTGGAGCAGGGCGATGGGGGTCTGAAGAGCCCTGACAGTCGCCACCGATTCGTCAATCTCCTGGAGGTTCCCCATGCCCGTGGACAGTATGACCGGCCTCCCCGTCCTCGAGACGCGGACGAGCAGGGGGATGTTCGTCAGGTCACCCGAGGCGACCTTGAAAGCGGGCACGTCCAGCTCTTCGAGGAGACCGACATGGTGGTCGTCGAAGGGGGTCGCGAGGAAATCCAGGCCACGCCCGTCGCAATGGCGCTTGAGGGCTCTGAAGTCATCGTCCGAAAGGGCCAGCTTCGACAGGAGCGCCCTCTGGGTGGGGGAGCGACTCCCCCGGGCCCGCTGGTACTTTGCCGTCATGGCGCGTGGCGTGGCGAGCTCGTCAGCGTTGAACGCCTGGAACTTCACGGCATCGGCGCCAGCCCTGTCGGCTACGTCGACCATCTCCCTGCCGCGCCTCAGCGACCCGTTGTGGTTTACCCCGGCCTCCGCTACGATGTAGACAGGATTCCCCGGGCCGACCCGACGCCCCCCGATGCTGATTGGCCTCGGCTTGATTGTCGCCATCTTTCACATCCCCTAGTGCCCTCATCGCGCGATTCTCATGGGTCGCCCCTCGCGGGCCCACCGTGCGGCCTCGGCAGGGACGGCCGCCCATGGAATCGCCCACCTATCCTCTTACTGCAACAGCTGCCTCCTGGCCTCCTCGATGTCCTGGAACTTGTTGAGGTGGTCCCTCGTGAGCGGCACACGGGCCAGAACGTCCACGATTCGAGCTGCCGGGGAGGATCGGCGATCCCCGAACATGTAGGGGGAGGACTTGAGCCTCTCCCTCAGGGAATCGTCGTGGTAAAGGCGCTCGATGGTCCCCGCGAGTGCCCTGCCACGCTCGACGACGAACGTGTTGTCGGTCATCACCAGCCGCTCCTGGCGATGGCCGATGGAAACGAATGGGACGCCGAAGTACAGGGCCTCGAAGATGCCGCTGCTCGTGTTCCCCACAAGCACGTTCGCGTGCTTGAGGAGGCCGAGGTACATCGCGTGATCCACCGATCTGAAGACGCGGAAGTCTTCCAGCCCGGTGTACCGGTTGAGCAGCTTGATCATGGACTGGCCGTACAGGTCGGCGTTGGGGGCGATGATGACGGTGTTGTGCCCGAGGTCCTTGAGCGTCTCCAGATCGCGCGCGTACCCCTTGATGACGAGCTCCCCCCCTGTCGTGGTGGGGTTCTCGAGGAACAGCAGATACTCGTCGGACGCCCCGAGCCCCAGACGGCGGAGTATCTCCCTCCGAGAGGGGAGCCTCCGGTTCCTGACCTCGTCGATGAGGGTGAGCCCCACGCAATGAATCCGCTCGGGCTGCTCGCCGAGGGCGAGGAGCCTCCTCGAGTGCGCGGGATGGATGGTGAAGTGGACGTGGGCGATGCGGGAGATGAGGTCCCTGATGATGTCGTCCACGTTCGTACCAGCGGCCCTGTCCCCACCAGCGTAGTGGGCCAGTGGCAGCCGCAGGAACAGGGCCGCGAGCGACGCGGAGAGTATCTCGTAGCGGTCCCCGAAGACGAGGACCACGTCCGGTCCCAGGTGCTCGAGCTCCTTAACGAAGGATATGACACCGAGGCCTACCGAGTACGCGAGGGACGCATGCGTGTCCGACGCGAGGACGACCTCGACCTCCCCCGCGATGTCGAGCCCATCCCTGACGATGTCCTTCTTCGTGAGCCCGAACGTCGGCGAGAGGTGCGAGCCCGTGCAGACAAGCTGGAGCTCCAGGACCTCGCGCCTCCCGACCTCGGTGGCGATGGGGGAGAGGTACCCCCAGTCGGACCGGGAGCCGGTGATGATGCATACGCGCAGCTTCTGGCCCGTGGTCCCTTCTCTGCCCGGTTTCCGAGGTCGCGCCATGGAGAGCCCTCCCGATGTCCTGTCCATTTCATCTCAGGATGTTATAGACGAGCTGGAACGCCTCGGCGTACATCAGTCCGACGAAGCCGCCGCGGAACCTCGCCCAGTTCTCCACGAACTCGCTCGACCTTGGATGCGGCGGTTCCCGGTTCTCCAGCTCGTACTCCTTGAACGCCGCGAGCTTCGTCTGCAGGAACCCTTCGATGTCCACGAAGGTGTTGGGCGTGAAGGTGGACCCGTACAGCGAGCCACCCCAGTCCGAGGATATGGGCACCTCGAAGAAGTAGAGCGTCGTCGGCCCCCCTACCTTCGCGTAGGGGCGGGCCGAGATGAACGAGGCGAGGGACAGGTGCCTGTGGTCGATATGGATGTCGTTGATGGTGGGCGCGTAGACCACGCTGGGATCGACCTGTTTGACGATCTCGGCTATCTTGGTGTTTATCTCGTTCTGCGGGACCGTGTCCGTCATCGTCGTCGGGTAGTCGAGGAAATGGGTCTGCTTGATGCCGAGGACCTTCGCCGCCGCCAGGCACTGTCTCCGCCGCACCTCGTACTCCTCCTTAGGCCAAAGCGGGGGGAACGAGCTTGTGAGGACGGAGAGGTGCACCTCGTGGCCCTCGGAGGCCAGCTTTGCGATGGTGCCGCCCATGCCTATCGTCTCGTCGTCGGGGTGCGCTGAAAGCACTAAAACCCTCATGGTCATCCCTCCCTCATCCAGCGAGCGAAGTCCGGGGGCATTATGGACCTAAACGGCCGGTCGGTGAAGAACTTGACGCCCCGGTGGCGCAGGAAGTCCCTGAGGTCCTCGGCCACCTCGTCCATCTGCCCCGTCACCGTCATCCGCTCGGCGTCGAAGGTGACAGTGCCCGTGGGCGTGCGCAGGACCATCCTGGTGTTCCCGACGAGTTCGACGGCGGGGTCGACTCCCTTGGTCGACGCGACGAGCCTCCAGTCCTCGAGGATCCTCTCGAGGATTGCCCCCTTCTGTTCGGGCGTGAGCCGCTTGGGGTAGACGCCCTCCCTGACGACCTTGACGGGCACCCCAGCGCAAAACGAGCCGCCCGGCAGGTCCCTGTTGACAAGAGAATCGTTGCCGACCACAACGTGGTCGCCAATTGTGACGCCGGGCAGCACAACGCACCTGGCGATAAGCCACACGTGGTTCCCGATGATCACCGGGCCCTCGTTGAATGGGTACCCAAGCAGCACGTCCGGGAATCCGCCGTGCGTCCAGATGTTGACCTCCTGGCCGATGCCCACGTTGGAGCCGATCCTAACCGGGCGGTTGCAATTTATCCTGGTGTTCTGACATATCAGGTTGCGGTCTCCGATTTGCAGGTTCTGGTCCCTCGCGTTCAGCGAGCCCTCGAACCACAGGTGGTCGCAGAGGTAGTTGAACTCGCCCAACCTGAGACCGCGGAGCAGGATCCTGGTGTCCCCGTTGATAATCGTGTTGTCGCCGACCACGAGGTGGTCGGAGCAGACGCAGTCGACATGGGGGCCGATGCGCACGTTCCTGCCGATGACGACCTTCTTCGCGCCGATGCGGGCGCGGTCCGAGATCTGGGCGGTCTCGTGGACCTGCACGTCGTCGCCGCGCACCGTCAAAGTATCTCCCCCCGCTCGCCAGCGACCATGTACGCATCCCTCGCAGCGTGTTCCGGGCAGCCATCTCCAGACATTGCCCGGTTTCCCTGGGGCATCTCGCTCCCACGCTCCGTCAGCTCCGTCTAAGGCCCCCCGACCTCATATTCCTTTTCCTGGGTCTACTTTGGGACTCCTGCTGCTCGAACAGGGCGGTCTCGTTGTGGTCGAGCGCGCAGACCAACACCGCGCCGAGGGGGATGAGGCCTCTGCGAGGCTTGCAGCCGATGAACCCGGTCCCCCCGGCCACCAGGTCGACCTTGCCCTTGAAGGGGTCGTCATCGGACATGGATTCCTATCCCTTCCCATGCCCGCGCTGGAGATTCTTGGCCGCCAACGTCCATAGCGATGCTGACCATCTTGGCATTATTGAAGGATTTCTGAGGTGGCTGCTGAAGGCCAAAAGCGGAACCCTTAGGGCTTCCTTGAGTTATTCAAGACGAGGAGCGTGATGGCGATGATGACTACGAAGATGATCACGATTATCAACAGCCAGCCGATGATGGGCGTCATTGGATCTGGATTGTCGACGTTGAGCGAGCGCACGACCTCCTGAGAGCCCCTCTGTCCATCGTACGCCACGACCCGGACGATATGGATGCCGTCCTTAAGGGTCTCGGTGTCGATCTCGAACGTCCATGATGTCGTACCAGTCGCCTCCAGCCAAGTCCCCCCGTCGACCAAGACTGTGACGTTCCTCACGCCAATCTCGGCGTCGGAATGGAAGGCGGTGCCCCTGAGGACGACCTTGCCCTCCACCGTCGCGCCTTCCAGCGGCGCTTCGATGGTCACCGATACGACCGGTACGAGCACCCGGACGAGGATGGTCGCCGAGTAGACGCCCAGGTTCCCAGCAAGGTCGCGAGCCCTTGCATGGAACGAGTACTCATGCCTGTCCTCGCCCATGAAGAGGGCTTGCGTGATGTTCGTTCCCTTGAACCAGTCCGTCCAAGGCCCCTCCTCGTACCGATACTGGATGTCATAGCTAGCAACGCCGAT
>Ga0316626_10000094_pt1 | contig 31470 bp, 28 predicted proteins | sample OWC_Aug_T1_C1_D5_FD_207656 | JGI IMG/M metagenome (GOLD analysis project Ga0316626, IMG submission 207656) | Wetland soil microbial communities from Old Woman Creek delta, Ohio, United States - OWC_Aug_T1_C1_D5_A | ecosystem: Environmental > Terrestrial > Soil > Wetlands | place: USA: Ohio...
CGGCCGCAGTGGTCGCAGCTGCGCGAGCTCGGCAAGGACGCGTTCGAACTCGACGCCATCCAGCGCATGATCGCGCTGGAGCAGTTGCGGGGCGGCCGGGGAGCGTGAGGAAAGGGGATGGGGGATCGGGGACAGGGGACAGGGGACAGGGGACAGCAAGAAGGTGGCACGTTGATCGGGCATCGCAAGTCCCCAAGGCTGCCGTGAGGGCCAGGACTAGGAATCTGCTGTGTTCCGACTGTCCCCTGTCCCCTGTCCCCTGTCCCCTTCCAGCACCAGCACGGCCCTGAAATCATTGACGTTGGTCCGCGTCGGCCCGGTGACGACCTGGTCGCCGAGCGCCGCAAAGAACGAGTGCGCGTCGTTGTCGTCGAGGAACTGAGCAGGATTCAGTCCGAGGCGAGCGGCACGTGACAGCGTATCGGGGCGCCACACGGCGCCGGCGACCGGTTCGAGACCGTCCACGCCGTCGGTGTCGCCGGCCAGCGCCCACACGCCATCGCGCTCGCCGAGCGCGATGCCGAACGCCAGCAGGAACTCGACGTTGCGGCCGCCGTGGCCCGAGCCGCGCACGGTCACGGTGGTCTCGCCGCCGGAGAGCAGCAGGCACGGTGGCCTGCAGGGTCGACCCGTTTCGAGCACGCGTCGTGCAAGCTCGGCCATCTCCCGCCCGACGTCGCGCGCCTCGCCCTCGAGCCGGTCGGACAGGATCGCGCTCGTGATGCCCTGCCCTTCGGCGACTCGCGCGGCCGCTTCGAGCGAGGCCTGCGGCGTCGCCACGATGCGGAACTCGGCACGTGCCAGGCGTGGATCGCCCGGCTTGATCGACTCCCAGGCACCGCGCTCCAACGCTTCGCGCACCGGCGCGGGAACGGCGATGCCGTAACGGGCCAGCACTGCGAGTGCGTCGGCACAGGTGGTGGGATCCGCCACCGTCGGCCCCGAGGCGATGTCCACCGGGTCGTCGCCCGGGACGTCGGAAATGGCGAGCGTCACCAGTCGTGCCGGATGGCACGCCACGCCCAGCCGACCACCCTTGATGCGCGACAAGTGCCGACGCACGGTATTGATCTCGGTGATCGTCGCGCCCGAGCGTAGCAAGTCGCGCGTGATCCTTTGCTTGTCCTCGAGCGCGAGGCCAGTGGCCGGCAACGGCAGCAACGCCGATCCACCCCCGGAGATCAGGCACAGCACGAGGTCGTCGGCACCGAGACCCTGTACCCACTCGAGGACGCGCTGGGCCGCCCGCACGCCTGCGTCGTCCGGCACGGGATGTGCCGACTCGATCACCTCGATACGCTCGCATGGCACGGCATGGCCGCGGGCGGTCACCACGATGCCCGTGACGTCGCCGCTCAGACGTGACTCGACGGCCCTGGCCATGGCGGCAGCGGCCTTGCCGGCGCCGATCACGACCGTGCGTCCCGCCGGCCCGGGCGGCAATGCGGGCGGTATGCAGCGGCCGGGGCTGGCTGCGTCGATGGCGGCGGCGAACGACCTCCGCAGGAGCTGCTGTGCATCCAGGTTGCGCATGGGCGGATCCTACGGCGACATAGCGATTCGCGCGACGCGTGCGATGTGCGTGCGGGCATAAACTGAGGCCATGAGCACACTCACCAAGCTCGCCCTCGGCGCGATGGGTGCCCTGCGCCCCCGCCCGCCCACGGGCAAGGCAGGCAAGTCGATCAAGCTCCCGGCGCCGGACAAGTCGGGCGGCATCCCGTTGATGCGGGCGATCGCGAAGCGCCGCTCATCGCGCGAGTTTGCACGCAAGCCGTTGCCACTGCCCATCCTGTCGAGCCTGCTGTGGGCCGCGTTCGGCGTGAATCGGCGCGGCGGCGGGCGCACGGCCCCGTCGGCCATCGATGCGCAGGAGATCGACGTGTACGTGGCCCTGCCTGACGGTGCGTATTTCTATGACGCGAAGGCCCATGCGCTGCGACTGGTCGCGGCCAGCGACCTGCGCCGCGTGACCGGCTACCAGGATTTCGTCGACGAAGCACCGCTCGACCTCGTCTACGTCGCCGACCACCGGCGCATGCGCCTGGTGCCCGTGGCCCAGCGCGACAGCTATGCGTCGGCCGCAGCAGGGGCCATCGCGCAGAACGTGTATCTCTATTCCGCCAGCGCCGGCCTCGCGACGGTGATCCGTGCGTGGATCGACCGGAGCGCGATTGCAGACGCGCTCGGGCTCAGCCACGACCAGCACGTCGTGCTGTCGCAGACCGTCGGTTACCCCGGCCGCTGACGGCCGCTCACTCGCGACAGCACTGCAGCCAGGCGTCCGGGGCGTCACTGCGTCGTGCGCAGTCGCGGCCACGACGATCATCCTCGAGGTCCGCGAACGAGGCGTCGCCTCCGTCGAAGGCATCCTGCAACTCCTTGCTCCATCCGGCCAGCCACGCCTCGAACAGGCTGCAGCGGTGGGCGATGCCGGCGGAAGCCAGGCAGTGCTTCTCGGGATCGCTGAGACCGGGCGGCAGCGCGGCCACGACGGCCCTCGCGCATTCCAGGCTGGAGGTCGCCGGGCGCTCAGGATTCCCGGCGCAGCCCGTGCTTGCGAGCGCGAGCGCAACGAGCACGCCGGCTGCGGATGCACGCAAGATGTCGATCCTAGACCTCGAGGATCACCTTGCCGAACTGCGCTCCCTGCTCCAGGAACGCGTGTGCCTCGCCCGCGCTTGCCAGCGGGAACACGCGATCGACCGGGATCTTCACCGCGCCGGATGCGATCCACGGCCAGACGTGCTCTTCGATCGCGCTCGCCAGGCGCGCCTTCTCGGCCGCGTCGCGGCTGCGCAGCGTCGAGCCCGTGAGCGTGAGCCGCTTCAGCATCAGCGTCATCAGGTTGAGCTCGGCGACGGCGCCCGTCAGGAAAGCGATCACGACGAGGCGGCCGCCGGGCGCGAGCACGTCGACGTTGCCGGCGAAGTACCCCGCGCCCATCATGTCGAGGATCACGTCGACACTGCCGGCCGACTTTACGGCAGCGACCCAATCGCCGGCGCTCGCGTCGATCGCCACGTCGGCACCGAGCTCGTGCGCCCTGGCAACCTTGCCCGCACCGCGCGCGGTGGCGAACACTCGCGCACCCGCCGCCTTCGCCATCTGCACGGCGGTCACGCCGATGCCGCTGTTGGCGCCGTGCACCAGCAGCGTCTCGCCGCGCTGCATCTGTCCGCCCTCGAAGACGTTTGCCCACACCGTGAACACGGTCTCGGGCAGCGCGGCCGCATGCGCGAAATCGAGGCCCGACGGGATCGGCAGCACGTGCCGCGCATCGGCCAGCGCATATTCGGCGTAACCGCCGCCCGCGAGCAGCGCGGTCCCCCGGTCGCCCTCGCGCCAGCGCTCGACACCCTCCCCCACGCCGGCAATCTCCCCGGCCACTTCGAGCCCAAGAATCTCGGAGGCACCCGGCGGCGGCGGATAGCGCCCCGCGCGCTGCAGCAGGTCGGGCCGGTTGATGCCGGCCGCGCGCACGCGGATCAGCACCTGTCCCGGCTTGAGTTCGGGACGGGGGACGGACTGGACCTCGAGCGCGTCGGCGCCGCCCTTGCCGCCACGAATCGTGATCGCTCGCATCATGGCAGTCGCGCCGCGATGACCTCGATCTCGACGAGCGCGCCCGGCAGCGGCAACGCCGCAACCTGCACCGTGGTGCGCGCCGGCAGCTTGCCCTGCGACGCTGCACCCACGTAGCGCGAGTACGCCGTCATCAGTCCGTCGAAATCCATCCGGCCGCCCTTGGCAGGGTCACCGACCAGGAAGACGTTCATCTTCACGACGTCGGCGAAGGTGTATCCGGACGCCGCGAGTTCCTTCTCGAGCTTGCCGAGCACGCTGGCAGCCTGCGTTTCCGTGTCGCCGAGACGCTCGATGCTGCCGGCCGGCGCCTCGGGCTTCACGACGTCCGCGAGCGTCCCGCTGAGAAACAGCAACTCGGCACCGGGCGGAACACGCACGCTGCTGGCAATCGGAAAATCCCCCGCCTGCCGCCGGACGATCTCCTCCGCGCCCGCGGGTAGGCCGGCGAAGACGAGCAGGACGAGGCTCGGGACGAACATGCTCTTCATGACAGCCTCCAGGGCACGGTTCGGCAGAGGCCGTCATCGTCGCAGACCGCGTGCGGTTCGGAAACGGGTGGCCCTCCAGTCCACCCGGGTCCATACTCGCCCGCGGGTCAGCGCCCCACGGGGAGGAACGCCGTGAACAAGAACGAGACGTCCCGCAGGCAATTCCTGCGGGCCACCGGCGGAATGCTGGGCGCCACCTGGATCGGCACGCACTGGCCGGCCCTGGTCGCAGCCGCGGAACATGCTCACCAGGTCGCCAGCGGCGCCGTCGAACAGACGCTCGGTATCCTGTCGCCCACGCAGGCCCGCGACGTGGAGGCCGTTGCTGCGCAGATCGTCCCGAGCGGCGATACACCCGGCGCACGCGAGGCGGGCGTCGTGTATTTCATCGACCATGTGCACGCCGGGCCGTACGCGGCCCGCGCCGCGGAATTCCTCGCGGGCCTGGCGGACTTCCAGGCTGACTTCGCCACGCGGAATCCGGGGGTGACGTCGTTCGCGGACCTGCCCGACGGCGCGCAGCTCGCCTACCTCAAGGGCATCGAGACAACGCCGTTCTTCGGGACGATGAAGTTCCTGACCGTGCTGGGCCTGCTCGCGCTCCCCTCCTATGGCGGCAATGCCGGCAAGCTCGGCTGGAAGCTGGTCGGATTCGTGGACCAGCACGCGTGGACGCCGCCCTTCGGACACTACGATCGCGACTATCCCGGCTTCGTGCCGTATCCGAAGGAGCAGCGCTCGTGAGCGGACGAACCTTCGCGCCGCGCGACACGGTCGACTTCATCGTCGTGGGATCCGGCGCGGCCGGCGGAGTCATGGCGCGCGAACTGGCGCAAGCCGGTCTCGACGTGCTGGTGCTCGAGCAGGGGCCACGCTTCACGGCGGCGGATTTCAAGCACGACGAGCTCGCCTACTGGTTCAACAACGAGCTGCTGAACAGCCCGGATGACAGCCCGCAGACCTTCCGCAGCACGGCGCAGCAGCAGGCCACGCGGGTGGGCGACTTCCCGGCGCTGTGGTACGCGCGCATGGTGGGCGGCAGCAGCAACCATTTCACCGCGAACTTCTGGCGCTTCCACGAGGTGGACTTCCGGGAACGCAGCCTGCTCGGAACGATCCCCGGCACGTCCTTCGCCGACTGGCCCATTGATTACGCGGAGATGGAACCTTACTACACGAAAGTGGAGTGGGAAGTCGGCGTGTCGGGACTGGCCGGGGCGAGCCCGTTCGATCCGCCGCGCTCGAAACCCTATCCGATGCCGCCACTGCCGGTGAAATCGTCCGGCGTGCTGCTCGAGCGCGGTGCGCGCAAGCTCGGGCTGCATCCGTTCCCGGCGCCGATGGCCATCGCGTCCGTTCCTTACCGCGGCCGTCCGGCCTGTGCCCATTGCGGTTTCTGCATCGGCTTCGGCTGCGAAATGCAGGCCAAGTCGTCGACGCTCTACACGATGATTCCCGAGGCCGAGGCGACCGGCCGCTGCGAGGTGCGCAGCGAGAGCTACGTGTTCCGCATCGAGACGAACGAGCGCAACCGCGTGACCGGCGTGCGCTACTTCGACCGCGACCGTCGCGAGCATTTCCAGAAAGCCCGCGCGGTGGTGGTCTGCGCGAACGGCGCGGAGTCTGCACGCCTGCTGCTGATGTCGGCCGATGCGCGGCACCCGGACGGGCTCGCGAACTCGAGCGGACTCGTCGGCCGCAACCTGATGTTCAACACCTACGCCGAGGTGCACGCGGTCTTCGAGCACGAGCTGAACGAGTACAAGAGCGTGCAGGTGACCCGCATCGTGCACGACTTCTATGACTCCGACCCGAAGCGCGGCTTCTACGGCGGCGGCGGACTGGACAGTCGCATCGGCCCGAACCCGATCGCCTGGTCGCTGTTCGCCCCGCCGCCGGAGCGCTCGTGGGGCAGCGGGTTCAAGGAGCTGCTGGAAGCGATGCCTCGCGCGATGGTGGTCGCAACGCACGGCACGTCACTGCCGCTCGAGTCGAACCGCGTCGACCTCGACCCCGAATTGAAGGATGCCTGGGGCCTGCCCGCCATGCGCGTCACCTACAAGGATCATCCCGACGACCTGGCCATGTCGCGCTTCCTGCAGGATCGAGCGGTGGAGATCATGCAGGCGGCCGGCGCGCAGCGGGTGTGGAGAGGCCCCGTCACCGATGCCGTCGGCAGCCCGCACCTGCTCGGCACGTGCCGCATGGGGGATGACCCGCAGTCCTCGGTCGTGGACCGTCACCACCGCACGCACGACGTCCGCAACCTGTTCGTCTGCGACGGCTCCAGCTTCGTGACCTCCGGGCGCGGGCAACCGACCATGACGATCCAGGCGCTCGCGTTCCGGGCCGGCGAGCACATCGCGCGCTTCGCGAAGCAAGGGGAAATCTGAGTCGACGCGGGGGTCGGGCACGTCGTGGGCACTTTCGACCTCATCGTGATCGGCGCTGGCGCAGTCGGCAGCGCGGCGCTGCGGGCGGCCGCCGAGGCCGGCGCCCGGGTCCTCGGCCTCGAGCAATACACGCCCGCGAATGCGCGCGGCTCGAGCCACGGGCATTCACGCATTTTTCGCCACGCGTACTTCGAGCACCCGGACTACGTGCCGTTGCTGCGGCACGCCACGGCGCGCCTGGAATCGCTCGAGCGCGAATCCGGCTCCCGCCTGCTGCATCGCTGCGGCATGCTGCTCATGGGCGCGCCGGGTTGCCCGGCCGTCAGCGGCGCGATCGAATCAGCGCAGCGCTGGGGACTGCCGCTCGACGCGCTGGACGCGACTGCGATTCGCAGCCGATTCCCCTGGTTCGACGTCGGGGGCGACACGCACGGAGCGTTCGAGGCGAACGCCGGCATCGTGCGGCCGGAGGCAACGGTACGCTCGGCCATCCACGTCGCGCTGGCGCGCGGGGCAGACCTGCGTACCGAACAACGCGTGGACGCGGTGGTGGAAGACGACACGGGTGTCTCGGTGGTGACACGCTCCGGCACGGAGCGCGCGGCAGCCGTCATCGTCGCCGCCGGCCCATGGGCGCCGATGGTCATGCCTGAACTCAGGCCATGGCTGCGAGTGACGCGTGTGGTGCAGGCATGGCTGGCACCGCAGGACGGGACGGACGCCTCGGCAATGCCCTGCTGGCTGTACGACCGCGGCCCGGGCCGGCGCGCGATCTACGGCCTGGCGCCGGATCCGACGGAGGCCAGCCCGCCGAACGGACCCCCGTCGCCATCGCGGTACCCCAAGGTCGGCCTGCACGGTTCGGACGTACTCGTCGATCCGGACCGCGGCGCGGCACCCGTCACGAACGCGGACACGGACGCCATTCTCGCGGAGTACCGCGCGATCGCACCCCCGCTCGCCGGGCGCGTCGTCGAATCGGCCACGTGCCTCTACACCATGTCGCCGGACGAGCACTTCATCCTGGGACCGCGCCCGGGCTGTCGTCGTACGTTCTTTGCCGCCGGCCTCTCCGGCCACGGTTTCAAGCTGGCGCCGGCCCTCGGGGACGCTCTTGCCGACCTGGCGCTGCGCGGCAGTACGACCTTGCCGGTCGGCTTTCTCTCGCCCGGGCGGTTCGGCGTTTAGCCCGTTGTCGCGGGCGCTGCCTGCGCCGACAGCCGCGCACGCAGCGCCTCGAAGCGCGGATGACCACGCAGGGGATCCAGCGAGGCATCGTGCTCGAGCCACGCGTAGTCGACGCCGCCCGCGGCAGCGCCCCGCTCCAGCAGGTCGACCGCCGTGTCCGGCTCGCCGAGCGCGGCGTACATGCAGCTCAGGTTGTAGGCCACGATGCTGTCGTCGGGCTCCAGCCGCAGCGCAAGTTCTGCCGCGCGGCGGGCTTCGTCGGCCCGGCCCAGCTCGGCGTACGCGACTGCGGCCAGATAGAGCGCCCGCGCGTCGTCCGGATGCGCGTCGAGGTGGCGCTCCGCCCGCGCCAGTCCCTGCACCCACCAGTGCCGCGCCTTCTCGGGCTGCTTCATGGCGAGGAAGACCTGCGGCAGCAGCATCGCGGCCTGGTAATCACCGCTGTTCACGCAGGTGGCTCGCTCCCACACCTCGGCAGCCTTCGCGTAGTCGCCACGCTCGTGCGCCATGCGCCCGTACAGCCACAGGGCTTCGTACGAGTCCGGGTTGAGCGCGAGCGCCCGGCGGAACTCCTGCTCGGCCGGCGCGTAGTCCCGGCTCAGCCAGAGCGCGACCGCGCGGGCGGTGTGCGCCTCGGCCGTGTCGCAGCACTGCAGGGCCTGCGCGCTCGCGTCGAGCGCCTCCCGCCGGTACTTCTCGTCCCGGGCGCGGTACAGGTAGAGGTAGCCCGCCGTGTAAGCGAGCCCCGCCCAGGCGCGACCGAATTGCGGATCGACCTCGATCGCCTCGAGGAACATCTGCCGCGCGTGCTCCATCCTCCGCATGTTGAAGGCGTGGAAGTGCGACAGTCCGCGCAGGTAGTGGTCATAGGCCTCGATACTGCGCGTCTGGCCGCTCTGCATCAGCTGGCGATCCTCGGCATGCAGCGACACGCGCAGCGCGCCGACGATCGCCGCCGCGATGCTGTCCTGCACCGCGAACACGTCGGACGCCTCCACGTCGAAGCGTTCCGACCAGAGGTGAAAGCCGTCCTTCGCGGCGACCAGCTGCGCCGTCACCCGCAGCCTGCCACCCGCCTTGCGGACGCTGCCCTCGAGCACCGTCGCCACGTTGAGGCATCGTGCAATCTCGGCAATGTCGCCCGCCGGGCCGCGGAACCTGAACGACGAGGTGCGGGCGGCGACGCTCAGCCCACGCACCTGGGTCAGGCTGTTGAGGATCTCCTCGGCCACGCCGTCGCAGAAATAACCCTGGTCCTGCGATTCGCTCATGTCGACGAACGGCAGGACGGCGACGGAGGTGGGAGGCGGCTCGGCGGCGACCGTCGCCGGCAGCGCGGTGACCTCGCGACGCACGCCGCCGGGCGTCGCCTCGAACGCCCATGCGAGCGCGACCGCCAGCGGAAACCCGAGGATCGCGAGCACGACCACGAGCGTGAGCGCCCAGGTTGGCAGCTGCAGCGGCTCGAAGACCGTCTCGGCCACCTGCACGACGACCCACGCGACCACACCGTAGGCGACGGCGACGCGGATGACCTTGCGTCGTTGCAACTCCCCGACGAACTCGCGCGCGCCCTTCATCCCGACCCCACGGCGAACTGCCGGGTACAATTCTAGCCCCTGCCGCTGCGCAAGCGTGGCGGGCCTGGCGCAAACCTTCGAGCCGAACCATGCACACCCAGCATTTCTCCGGGAAGATCGTCGCCATCACGGGGGGAGCCAAAGGGCTCGGCCGTGGCCTGGCGCTCGCACTGGCGCGCGCGGGCGCGAAGGTGGTCGTGGGCGACATCGACCTGCCGGCCGCGGAGGCCTTGTGCGCGGAGCTGTCCGGCGAAGGCCGGACCGCCAGCGCCGTTCGCCTGGACGTGACCGACCCGGCGAGCGTCGAGCGCCTGGTCGCCGAAGTCGTGGCCCGCCACGGGCGCATCGACTGCATGATCAACAACGCCGGCATCGCTGCCGGCGGCGAGTTCGAGCACGTGCCGGCCGAGACCATGCGCCGCGTGATCGACATCGACCTGCTCGGCGCGGCGTACGGCACCCTGTCGGCGTATCGCCAGATGCTGCGCCAGGGCGGCGGTCACATCGTGAACATCGCTTCGATGCTGGCGCTGTTTCCCAACCCGTTGTCGGCTGCCTACGTTGCGGCCAAGCACGGCTTGGCCGGGCTCACGCGCTCGGTGATGGCCGAGGGCGCCGCGCACGGCATCCACTTCACGTTGATCTGCCCGGGCTACGCCGCGACCAACCTCTTCGAGGCGGGCTCGTTCACCGGCAGCATGCGGAAGGACCACGTGATCGAGCGCATTCCGTTCCGCCTCATCGACGTCGACACCGCGGTCGCCCGCATGCTGGCGGCGATTGCAGCGCGCAAGCCGATCGCCGTGTTCCCGTTCTACGCCCGAGTACTGTGGTGGCTCGAACGACTCTCGCCACGCCTCATGGACGCGGCGCTGCGCGTCATGCTGAACCAGCAGCGGAAGAAGTTCGGCTCTGCCGCCGCTCCCTGAGCGGCCCGGTCAGCGCGCGAACATGCGCCGCGCCTGGACGGCATAGAGCGCCACCGCGAGGCCCCGGCGGACCAGGAGCAACGCCCGGTGCGGCCCCATGGCGAGCAGCACCACCAGCCCACCGACCGCCACCAGCGGCGTCAGGCTGCGCGCGACGTCGATCACCCGGTCGACGCGGGCGGTGCGCTGCTCGATCCCCGCATACAGCGCCTGCACGTCGTCGCGCTGCAGCGCGCACTGCGACTGCAGCACCCGGCGCCGCGCCGTGAGTTCGGCGAGCCGGTCGCTCACGGTTCCCTCCGCAGCGCCGCCACGTCGTGATGCAGCTCGGTGCGCGTCGCATCGAGGAGCCGCGGCTTCGCCTGCAGGTGCCTGCGGAACACCAGGCCCGCAACGGCGGCGAGCAGCAGGAACACGGCCGTCACGCCCACGGCCGCGGCCATGCGGTGGGTGTCCCAGAAATAGATGACGACCGTGATGCCGGCCAGCAGCAGCCCCAGGATTCCGGCGACCAGCCCGACCATCGCCCACAGCAGGATCCTGAGCCCTCGCTCGAGATCCTCGCTGAGCTCGGTGGTCAGCAGCTCGACGCGCGTCTGCGCGACCGCGAGCAGCGTGCCGCCCAGCTGGACCAGCGACCGGAGGAGACTGGTCGCTGGTCCCTGCGTCCCCTCGCTCATGCGGGGTCAGCGGCGAGCCAGCAGCACGCCGATCACGAGACCGACGCCGGCGGCGACTCCCATCGCCTGCCACGGATTGCGCTTGGCATAGTCCTCGGTGGCATGCAGCGCGTCCTCACCACGCTGCACCGCGGCGTGCTCGGCCGCGATGACGCGCGCCTTCGCAGCATCGAGCGACGAGCGGATCTTCGCGCGTGCCTCGGTCAACTTCTCCCCGCCCTGGCCGGCCGAGGCACTGATCAGCGCTTCGGCGTCGCGCATCACGGCGGCGAGGTCTTCTTTCAGCTTGGCAGCGGTGACGGTGTCGTTCATGGGCATTCCTCCCGTCCGGGCTGGGCCGCAACGAATCTGTTGCGGCAAAGATCATGCTAGACCTCGCGGCACAGGCCCACAACCCGTATCCTCCACTACGAATTCACGGACGCGGAGGCCGCCGCAACCATGGGCATGGCACCCGATCTCCTGGTGATGCTGTCGCGCATCCAGTTCGCCTTCACCGTCAGCTTCCACATCATCTTCCCGGCGTTCACCATCGGCCTGTCGGCGTTCATCGCCACGCTGCTGATCGCTCACCTGCGCACCGGACGCGCGCATCTCTACACGCTGGCCCGCTTCTGGACCAAGGTGTTCGCGGTGTCGTTCGCCATGGGCGTGGTCTCCGGCATCGTGCTGTCCTACCAGTTCGGCACGAACTGGAGCCGTTTCTCCGAGATCACCGGCAACGTGCTCGGGCCGGTCATCGGCTACGAGGTGCTGACCGCGTTCTTTCTCGAGGCCACCTTCCTCGGGGTGATGCTGTTCGGCGGCGATCGCGTGCCGAAGTGGCTGCACGCGACCTCCGCGGTGATCGTCGCGGTCGGGACGGCGCTGTCCGCGTTCTGGATCCTCTCGGCCAACAGCTGGATGCAGACGCCCGCCGGTTTCGAGATGCGCGACGGCATCGCCTATCCCCTGAGCTGGTTCGAGATCATCTTCAACCCGAGCTTCCCGTACCGGTTCGTGCACATGCTGACGGCGGCCTACCTCACCACGTCGCTGGTGGTGCTGGCGGTCGGGGCCCGCTACCTGCTGGCCGGCCGCCACCTCGAGGAGGGCCGCACCATGGCGCGGATGGGCGTGGGCATGCTCGCCGTGCTCGCGCCGCTGCAGCTCGTCATCGGTGACCTGCACGGCCTCAACACGGCCGAGCACCAGCCCGCCAAGGTGGCGGCCATGGAGGCGCACTGGGATGGCAGCGAGCCCGCGGACCTGGTCCTGTTCGCATGGCCCGACGAGCGGGCCGAACGCAATCGCCTCGAGGTGGCGATCCCGAACGGCGCGAGCCTGATCATCACCCACGACCCGGATGGACTCTTCCCCGGCCTCAAGGACTTCGCGCCCGGGGACCGGCCGCCGGTGTGGCCCGTGTTCTTCTCGTTCCGGCTGATGGTCGGCATCGGCCTGGTGATGATCGCCATCGGCCTGGCCGGCGCCTGGCTGTGGTGGCGTGGCCGGCTCTTCGAGTCGCGCTGGTACCTGAAGCCGGTCGGCTACAGCTGGTCGCTGGGATTCCTCGCCATCCTGGCCGGCTGGATGGTGACGGAAATCGGCCGACAGCCGTGGGTCGTGCATGGCGTGCTGCGAACCGCGCACGCCACTTCGCCGGTGCTGACCGCCAACGTCGCCGTCTCCCTCGCGCTGTTCGTGCTGGTGTACTGCGTGGTGTTCGGCGTCGGCGTGCTCTACATCCGCCGCCTGCTGCAGAAGGGGCCGACGCCGGCCGCGCACGCGGCCGCCCACTCGCTGCCGAGCCGGCCGCTGTCGGCGGCACAGCAGGCGGCACGCGAAGCGCTTGCCGGGGGAGGCGCGCCATGACGGGCATCGAGTTCACCGTGCCGGTGGTCTGGGCACTGCTGATCGGCACGGCGGTCGCGCTCTACATCGTGCTCGACGGCTTCGATCTCGGGCTGGGCATCCTCTTTCCGTTCTTCAAGAGTGAAACGGATCGCGACCAGATGATGAACTCGGTCGCCCCGTTCTGGGACGGCAACGAGACCTGGCTGATCCTCGGCGGCGGCGGGCTGTGGGTGGCGTTTCCCAAGGCCTATGCGGTCATCATGCCGGCGCTGTACATACCGGTCATCCTGATGCTGCTCGCACTGGTGTTCCGTGGCGTCGCCTTCGAATTCCGCTGGGTGGCCAAGCCGCGCCACCGCAAGTGGGACATCGCCTTCGCCGCGGGCTCGACGGTGGCGGCGCTCAGCCAGGGAGTGATCCTCGGCGGGCTGCTGCAGGGAATCACCGTGGTCGACGGCCAGTTCGCCGGCGGCCCGCTCGACTGGCTCACGCCGTTCTCGCTGCTCTGCGCACTGGGCGTCGTGGCCGGCTATGCGCTGCTCGGCGCCACCTGGTTGCTGATGAAGACCGAAGGGCCGGTCGAGCAACGGGCGCGGCGCATGGCACCCGCGCTGCTCGTGCTGCTGATGGTGTTCGTGGCCGGCGTCAGCCTGTGGACGCCGCTGGCGATCGAGCGCATCGCCGAGCGCTGGTTCACGCTGCCGAACCTGTATTTCCTCGCGCCCGTGCCGCTGGTGACGGCGCTGCTCGCCTGGACCTGCTGGCGCGGCATCGTCGGTGGCCGCAGCGCCGTACCGTTCCTGTGCGCGGTCGGCATCTTCCTGCTCGCCTATGCAGGACTCGTGATCTCGAATGCGCCCCTGCTGGTGCCCCCGTCGCTCACCATCTGGGACACCGCGGCCTACGTGGGCTCGCAGGTGTTCATGCTGATCGGCACCACGCTGCTGCTGCCGATGGTGCTCGGCTACACCGTGTTCGTGTTCTGGGTGTTCCGCGGCAAGCTCAGGCCGGGCGAGGGCTATCACTAGCCGGGCGGTGCCCCGCCGGACGGTGCCGCAGCACCGCGCGCCGATCGCCTTTGCGAGGCGAGCGCGCAGCGCCGATCTGCTGGCTGGCCGTGGACGCCTCAGGCGAGCCCGTGGACTGCCCGGCTGTGCTGTTCCTGGGCCTTGAAGGCGTTGAACCGCGGCAAGAACTTGTCCCAGTCGATGATGTGCGCGTCGAGTTCGGGCCCGTCGATGCAGGCGTGCTTGCGGACCATCCTGCCGTCGATGGTCACGGGCACCATGCACGCGCCGCACATGCCGGTCGCGTCCACCATGATGGAATTGAGACTCGACACCGTCTTCAAGCCGTAGGGCTTCGTCAGGTCGCTCACGGCGCGCATCATCATGGGCGGGCCGATCGTGACCACCTCGGCGATGCGGCGGCCCTTGCTCTGCATGCCGTCCTTGAGCATCGCCTCGAGCGGCGCCGTGACGAAGCCCTGGATGCCGAACGTGCCGTCGTTCGAGGTGTAGATCACGTCGAGCTGATCGCCATACTGGTGCGCGAGCAGGCCGACGCGCTCGTCCTCGCCGGTCCAGAACAACAGGTCCTTCGTCCGGAACCCCGCGATCAGCGTCACGTGGTTCCCGAGGCGCAGGTGCTCGCGCATGATCGGGTACACCGGCGGCAGGCCCACGCCGCCCGCGGTAAACACCACGGTCTCGTCCGCGCCGTAACGATGCAGCTCGCTCGGCCGCCCGAGCGGGCCGGCGATGCCGGCGAGCGAGTCGCCGACCGCCATCCGGTTCATGAGCATCGAGCTGGTGCCCACTCCCTGGATCACGAGGTCGATCGTGCCCTGTTCGGCGTCCCAGTCGGCGAGCGTGAGCGGGATCAGCTCGCCGTCGCCCCACGCCAGCACGCGCACGAACTGCCCGGCGCGCGCCGAACGGGCGACCAGCGGTGCGCGCACCTTGAACTCGACGATGCCGCCGGCGAGCTCGGTCTTGTCGACGATGGTGGGGCTCGCCTGCCCGAGTTCGGTATAACGAGCGGCCTTCGCGACCCGCTCGCGGATCTCCTCGGTAGAGAACGGGATCTCGCCCACGATCTCGCGCGCCGCCGCCTGGCCGTCGCCGGCGGCACGGATCGCGGTGGAGCCGCCGCGCGCGGCGTCGCCGCCCGAGTACACGTCGGGAATCGAGGTGCGCTGCGACCCCTGCTCGTCGAGCGAGATGGTGCCCCACTTGGTGGTCTTCAGGCCCGGCTCCGCCTCGGTCATGATCGGGTTGGCGGTGTTGCCGAGCGCCATGATCACCAGGTCGACCGGCACGCGCTCGGTGCGGCCCGTCTTCACCGGCGCGCGTCGACCCGATGGGTCGGGCGGCCCGAGCTCGTTGACGTCGAGCACCGCGTGCGTGATCCAGTTGGTCTTGCCGTCGCCGAGGAACTCGCCCGGCGCGCGCAGTTCCTTGACGGTGATGCCTTCCTCGAGCGCGTGGTGCAGCTCCTCGACGCGCGCCGGCATCTCCTGGATCGTGCGGCGATACACGATGGTGACGTTGGCGCCGAGGCGCCGCGCGGTGCGCGCCGCGTCCATCGCCGTGTTGCCGCCGCCGATGATGAACACCTGCTTGCCGCGCGTCTCGGGCAGCGGGGTCTCGTACTTCGGGTCGAGGCCGCGCATCAGGTTGACGCGGGTGAGGAATTCGTTGGCCGACATCACGCCGAGCAGGTGCTCGCCCGGCACGTTCATGAAGGTCGGCAGGCCGGCGCCGGTGCCGACGAAGATCTTCCAGAAGCCGGCCGCCTTGAGGTCGTCGAGCGTCGCGGTCTTGCCGACCACGAAGTTGCGGACGAAGCGCCCGCCGAGCAGCGTGATCTTCTGCACCACGTCGTCGATCAGGTCGTTCGGCAGGCGGAACTCGGGGATGCCGTAGCGCAGCACGCCGCCGAGCTCGTGGAACGCCTCGAACACCGTGACCGGGAAGCCCTCGACCGCGAGCAGGTAGGCGTTGATCAGGCCCGAGGGACCCGAACCCACCACCGCGATCGGCGGCTTGTCGGCCTTCGCCCACGGGCTCACGCGACCGGCGAAGCGCTGGGCCACGTCCGGGTTCACCAGCTTGTCGCGCTGCGGCAGGTACCACTCGAGCTGGCCGATCTCGATCGGCCGCCGCGTGTGCGTGCACACGCCCTGGCACTGCAGTTCCTGCGGGCAGACGCGGCCGGTGACGTTCGGCAGCGGGTTGCAGCCCTCGATCAGCTCGAGCGCCTGGCGGAACTTGCCCTGGCCGAGCAGGTCGAGCATCTCGGGGATGTGGATCTTGACCGGGCAGCCGCCCTTCGGCTCCTTCCGGTTCTTGAGCAGCACGCCGATCTCGCACGGCCGGTCCTGGCACTGCTTGTCGCGCAGCACCTCGAGCCACACGAACAGCTCCACCTCGCGCGCGGTGTAGCCGAGGTTCATGTAGCCCAGGTAACCCTGGTTCACCAGCTCGAAGTCGTGGGTGCGCTGCTCCGGGGGACGGATGTAGGGCGGGATGCAGGTCTCGCCCGGCCAGCCTTCCGACAGTCCCTTGAACATCGGGTAGCGCTCGCGCAGGTGCTCGTCCAGTGCCTTGACGAACTTGCGCTTGAACTTGAGCGGCATGAACCAGATGAAGCGCAGCAGGATCGTGCTCATCTCGTCGTTGCGCAGCAGCAGGTTCCACAGCGTCGCGGTGAACGCGGCCCCGAGGTCCTCCTGCTGGAACTCCCAGGCGATCGCCTGCACGCCGTCGGCGACGAACACGCTGCGCAGCGAGCGCGGGTCGCGCAGCAGGTGCTTGCGCAGCAGCGCCAGCTGCTTCTGGAAGATCTCCTCGTCGTTGCCTTCGAGCTGCTCGAAGTCGACGCCCGGGGCTCGTGCGCTCACTTGATGATCTCCGAATCGCAGTTCGCCGCGATCTTCGCGACCTTGGCCACCAGCTCCGGCGTCACCTTGATGCGCGACAGCACGCCCGGGATCATGTGTCCCACTTCCGTGGCCTTGCCGTCGACCACGATCGTGGTCTTCTCGAACAGCTCGGGCGCCTGCTGGTAGCAGGTCTTGCAGTTCACGCACCTGGGCACGTCTTCGTCACGGAGGATCATCAGGCCGCCCGCGGCCGCGTCACCCGTCGCGGCCGCCGCCGCGGGCGCCGCCTGCCCCGCCGGGGCCGATGCGGCCGCCGGGGCTGCACCGCCACCGAATGGCGCGAGCGCCGCCGACAGCGCGGCCGGAGGCGCCTTCGAGGCCGAGGCCAGCTCGCTCATGGCGCGCGCGATCGAATCGAGCGAAGACTCGTGCTCGACCACCGAGGCTTCATAGCGCTGCTGCAGCGCCTCGAGTTCGACGTGGTGCGCGGAGTCGAGCTTCTCGACGTGTCGCCCGCCGAGGTACTGCAGCGTGCGCCAGTAACGACGGCGCTCCTCGACGAGGTGCACGATGGTGTTCGACACCTCGAGCTTCTCGAGTCGCTGCTCGGCGTCCGTGGACCACACGAACGGCACTTTCTCCGCCCGGGCCGCGGCCGGCAGGTCGATGTACTCGTGGATCGGCACGGCCTTGTCGGCCGCGGCGGCCGCCAGCTTGCGGAACTGCTTCTTGAAGCGCGTCTCCTCGCGGGCGAAATCGGCGGGCGTGAGCGGCACTTCCATCAGGCGCGTCTGGCCGTCCTCGACGTAGGTGAGCGTGGTGGTCGCCCAGTCGCTGTCCACGGCCGGGTTGCCGTCGAGCAGGAAGCGGCTGTGCAGCGTGCCGCCGCGGCGCGGGTCGTGCACGAACACGGGATTCATGCGGCTCTCGACGGCCAGCCGCGAGCGGCGGCTGGCGGCGGCGTCGGCGATGCCGTGTTCCGCCTGGCACGGCGTGTACACGTCGAGCACCGCCGGCGAGGTCGTGTAGTTCAGGTACTCCATGACGTTGCCGAGGAAGTGCCCCTGCAGCGCCGTCGAGGTCTGCACCACGAACACGTTCGGGTGGAACGCGGCGATCAGGCCGAGTTCCTTGCGGTCTTCCTGCTTGCCGGCGTGCGCCGCGCCGAAGCGCGTCAGGTCGGAGTCCTGGCCGGTCAGGCTCGCGGTCGAGGCCTGCCCGCCCGTGTTCGAGTACACGCCGGTGTTGAGCACCATCACCTTGATCGGCGTGCTGGTCGCGAGCAGGCGCGACAGGGCACCGAAGCCGATGTCGTAGGTGGCGCCGTCGCCGCCGACGCTGAACGCCGTCGGCAGCATCGCGATCTCCTGCGGCGTGAACTGGTCCCACGCCAGCATGCGGAAGTACCGGTCGTGGATCTCCGGCACGTACGCGTCCTCGAGCTCGAGCCGCGCGATGCGCAACGCCTTGACGTCGTCGACCGCGCTCGCCGTGAGGCCCTCGAACAGGCCCTTGGCGACCGCCGGCGTGTCCTGGAACAGGCTGTTCACCCACGGGTCGTTGTACGGGTTGAACGGGAACGTCGAGGCGTACACGCTGCTGCAGCCCGTGGCGTTGGCGATCACCGCCGAGGCTGGGCCGTTGCCGGTCGGGCCGCTCTCGAGCAGGTACAGGCGTTTCTCGAGCTGCGCGAGCGCGTCGTCGATGCGCTTGCGCCGGCCGGGGTCGTCCTGCACCGAGTCACGCTTGGCCGTGAGCTCGGCGATCAGCGACTCGAGCTCGCGCAGGTGCTCCTTGCGCCGCTTGCCCTGGATCGCGTGGTTGGCCGACATCACCAGCCGGATCGCGGTGACCTCGCCGCAGCCGCGGCACGCGCCGTGGCCGCCGGTCGTGGCGTAGTAATTGGAGCGGTCGAGCATCATGCGCTTGATGTCGCCGTCGGGGCGCACCGCGCCGTCGACGAAGCGCGCCGGGGTGTTGGCCGTCTTGCTCAGGAACTCGAAGCGCTCCTGCAGGACCTCGAGCAGCGGCTCGTCCTGGACGCGCGGCTTGAGCGCACCCGGGCCGCAGACGTCGATGCACTCCATGCAGCCGCTGCACTTCCAAGGGTCGATGGCCACGGAGTACAGGCCGCCGCTGCCCGGCTTCTCCTTCTCCATGGCGTCGAAGAAGGGCTTGGTGCGCGCCACGGGGAACGTCGCGAGCACCTCCACCAGCTTGCCGACGTTGCGGCGCAGGGTCGCGCTCGCGCCCTCGAGGTCGGCCGCAGCCGCTCCGACCGCAGCGTGCAGGGCGACGCTCTCTTTGGTCGCCTTGTAACGCTCGCGCGCGGCCTTGGTGAGCGGATACACCTGCGCCTGCAGCTCGGCCATTTGCTCGGCCGGCAGATCGAGCTGCTTCATGCCCGTCTGCAGCAGGTCGTGGATGTCGTGCACCGTGTTCGGGATTGCGGCATCCGGGCAGACCAGCGTGCACTCCATGCAGCCGGTGCAGAGGTCGGCCACGAACTCCGGCACGTCGCGGCGGAACAGGCCCTTGTCCTTCCACGCGCCGGTGGCCGCCGGCATGAACAGGCCCGTGCCCGGCAGCACCGGCGCCTCGCCGATGGTGCCCTCGCGGAACGGGGCCGCGATCATCTGCTCGTAGTATTCGCGGTCGAGGAAGCCGCCGTCGGGCGTGGCGCCACCGATGCGGCACATGCCTGCGGAGATGGCCACGCTGCGCCGCGCCTTCGCGAGCGGCTGCGAGTCGACCTCCTTGAACTCGGGGGCCTCGTAATCGACGTGGCGCGTGGCCTCGAGGCCCTCGCGCATCACCGCGAGGTTGCCCTCCACCACCGCCCCGCCCTTGGCGCCGAATTTCTTCGCGATCTGCTGGCGGATCTTGTCGAGCATGACGTCGCTCGACGTGCCGGCCACGATGCGATCGACGTGGCCGCACACGGCGCCGATGAACGCGATGCCCATCATGCGGGTCTCGAGCTCGGGCGTCGGGGCATGGCGCTTCGCCACCGCGAAGCCGTCCAGCATCAGGAACTTGATCTTCTTCGTGCGCAGCGTGCGCCGCGCGTGCTCGGGCAGTTCCTTCCAGACCTCGAGCGGCGACAGGCTCGACTGCAGGACGAACGTGCCGCCCTGCACCAGCCCGCGCAGCGGGTTGGTGTGGCCGAACACGCGGTGGTCGGGCGAGATGACGATCTCGACATCCTCGAGCTCGGCATTGGTGATCTTCACCGGCTCGGGGCTCAGCGTGATGTAGTAGTTGGTGGGTGCGCCGCTCTTCTCGGAGCCGTACTTGGGCGCCGCCTTGGAGTGCATGCCGAGCACCCCGGCGAGGATGTCGGTGATCAGCTTGCCCGTGGCGATGGTCCCGTAGCCGCCGATCGAGTGGAAGCGCACCCGGAAGGCCTCCGGCGGCAGCAGCAGCGGATTCGGCTCGGTCTCGAGCGCCATCAGCTCCGTCTCGGGGTAGGCGGCCTTCAGGCGGGCCTGCAGTGCCGCGAGCTGCGGCGGCGGGTTCTTGGCGAAGAACTGGCTGCCCAGGTACACGAACGGAACGTTGCGCGTCTCCATGTTCCTGAAAGCCGCCACGAGGTGGCGCGGCTGCAGGTCGTGCGCGCCCAGGCCGAAGATCGCGGTGGTCAGCTTCGGCAGGGCCTGGATGGCCGGGATGCCGGGGTGGCGTTCGCCGCCCACGTTCTCGATGGCCTTGAACAGCGCCTGCGTGACCAGGCTGGTGAGCGCAGTGGTCTCGGAGCGCTCGAGGACGGTGACGGCCTTCTTGCCGTGCAGCGCCGCGACCAGCTCGGCCTCGGGGAACGGCTGCAGCAGCTTGACGGACACCACGCCCACCTTCTTGCCCTGCTTGCGCAGGTGCGTGGCGACCGCCTCGGCATCGTCGGTGACCGAGCCCAGACCGACCATGACGTAGTCGGCGTCGTCGCACATGAAGGTCTGCACGGGCTGGTACTCGCGACCGGTCAGGGCCGCGTACTCGGCCATCGCCTCGCGCACGAAGCGCGGCACGGCGTTCACGAAGTGCGTGCGATGGTCCACCGACCCCGCCTGGAAGTCGGGCTGGTTCTGCACGCCGCCGGTGAGGCCGGGGTTGTGCACGTCGACGAGCGCCGGCACGCGCTGGCGCGTGCCTTTCTCGTGCGCATTGAGCCACTGCCGGCGCCACGGCGCCCGCAACTCCTCGGGCAGCCAGCCGAGCGTGTCCGCGACCAGCGCGCCGGCGTTGTCGCCCTCGACCGCCTCCGCCCGGGCGTCGATGAATTCGACCAGGCGCGCCTGGTCCTCGGGGACGAGGTCGGCCCGATGGCGGGCCAGCCAGGCGTGCAACTGGAAGACGCGGCCCTTCGCGCCGAACAGGATCTCCTGCGCCACGGTCGGCGCCTTGATGCGCCCCTCGGGATCGCCGAGGAACTCCTTGAGCAGCGCGGGCTCGGGCATCAGCACCTCGCTCATCATGTGGCTGGTGGCGAAGCCGTCCATCGCGTTGGCGACCGGGATCAGCGACATCGCGCTGACCTTGTAGGAGATGGCGGCGAGGTCTGCCGCTTCCTGGGGGTTGGAGCCGAACAGGATCGTGTAGCCGGACTGCAGCAGGGCGTACACGTCGTCGTGGCCGGCCATGACGTTGAGCGAGTGGCGCGACACCACGCGCGCCGCCACCTGCAGCACGAAGCCGCCGACCTTCTTGCCGACCGTGACGTAGTGCGACTCGAGGCCGTAGAGGATGCCCTGGCTCGAGGAGGCGTTCGAAACGTACTTGCCGCCGGTCAGCGCCGCGCCCAGCGCGCCGCTCTGCGCCGAGTGCTCGCCCTCGGGCTCGAAGAAGAACGGGTGCTTGCCCCACACGTTGCAGCCGCCGCCCGCGCGGAACGCCTCGTACAGTTCCGAGATCTCGGTGGACGGGGTGATCGGGTAGCCGATCACGCCGCCACAGACGTGGCCCATGACCTCGGCCACGGCGCCGTTGCCGTGGATGACGGTGGAAATGCCGGGAAACTTTGCAGTCATGGAGTCAGTCCAGATCTGTGGAAACTTGACGCGGAACCTGCGGTAAACCGAAGTCAGACGCAATGCGGGAGTTTACTGCACCCCTTGCGCGTTTCCGCGGCAATCGATTTCAGGACGCGCCAAGTCGCCATTGCGGGCATTTCTCCGTAGTATCTCGGCGAAATTTCGGGAAAAAGACTTGAATTCGCTCAAGGGCTTCGTCAGGGGGATCGACGCGCTCAACGACTGGGTCGGCCGCACCGTGGCGTGGCTGACGCTGGGCTGCGTGCTCACCTGCTTCGCCGTGGTCGTCCTGCGCTACGCCTTCAACATGGGCTTCCCGTGGTTGCAGGAGCTCTACGTGTGGCAGCACGCCGCGGTGTTCATGGCGGGCGCAGGCTACACACTGCTGCACCGCGGCCACGTCAACGTGGACGTGCTGTACGGCCGGCTGAACGACCGCCGCCGTGCCTGGATAGACATCTTCGGCACGCTGCTGTTCCTGTTCCCGTGGCTCGCGGTCGTGGCGGTCACCTCGGCCCCGTTCGTCACGACGTCCTGGAGCATTCGCGAGGGTGCCGCGACCGCGGACGGCATGCCCGCCGTGTACCTGCTCAAGTCGCTGCTGTGGGTATTCTGCGCGCTGCTGTTCCTGCAGGGCCTCGCGCTCATCGCAAGGCGCGCGCTGTACCTCGGCGGCCACGCGGCGTTCGAAGACGCACCGCGATGAGCACGGTGCTGGTCGGCGAGATCCTGGCGGTGGCGATGTTCCTCGCCACCATCGGCGCCGTGCTGCTCGGCTACCCGGTGGCGTTCACGCTGGCCGGCGTCGGGCTGTTGTTTGCGGGGCTCGGCACGGCGCTCGGTGTATTCGACGTAGCGATCCTCTCGGCCGTGGTCGGGCGCTATTTCGGCACGATGACCAACGAGACGCTGGTCGCCGTGCCGCTGTTCGTCTTCATGGGCGTGATGCTCGAGCGCTCGAAGATCGCCGAGGCACTGCTCACCACCATGGGCGAGCTGTTCGGCTCGCTGCGCGGCGGGCTCGGCTACTCGGTGGTGATCGTGGGCACGCTGCTCGCGGCCTCCACCGGCATCGTCGGCGCCACGGTGGTCACGATGGGCTTGCTGTCGCTGCCAGCCATGATGCGCGCGGGCTACGACCCGAAGCTCGCCGCCGGCACGATCTGCGCGGCCGGCACGCTCGGCCAGATCATCCCGCCGTCCACGGTGCTGATCTTCGTCGGCGACATCCTGCAGGGCGCCAACCAGCAGGCCCAGCTCGAGCTCGGTAACCTGGCACCGGAGCCCATCTCGGTCGGGCAGCTTTTCGCGGGCGCGATGCTCCCCGGGCTCGTGCTGGTGGGCCTGTACCTCGCCTGGATCCTGGTCAAATCGATCCTCGACCCGGGCTCGTGCCCGCCGCTCGAAATGAACGACGAGCAGCGCGCCGGTCTCGCGGGCCGCGTGCTGAGCGCGCTTGCGCCGCCGCTGCTGCTGATGCTCGCGGTGCTCGGCTCGATCCTCGCCGGCATCGCGACGCCGACCGAGTCCGCCTCGGTCGGTGCGGTGGGCGCCATGCTGCTCGCGGGCGTGAAGAACCGGTTCGATAACCGGGTACTGCGCGAAGTGCTGCGCACGACGCTCAGCATCACCTCGATGGTGTTCGTGATCCTGCTCGGCGCGAGCGTGTTCAGCCTGGTGTTCCGCGGGCTCGGCGGCGAGAACCTGGTGCACGACGCGCTCGCCTCCATGCCCGGCGGCACGGTCGGCGCGGTGCTGGCCGTGATGGCCGTGATCTTCGTGCTGGGGTTCTTCCTCGACACCTTCGAGATCATCTTCATCGTCGTGCCGATCGCCGCCCCGGCGCTGATCAAGCTCGGCGTCGACCCGATCTGGCTCGGCGTGATGATCGGGGTGAACCTGCAGACCAGCTTCCTCACGCCGCCGTTCGGCTTCGCCCTTTTCTACCTGCGCGGCGTCGCGGGCAGGATGCTCAGGACCGTCGAGATCTACAGGGGCATCGTGCCGTTTGTCGCACTGCAGGTCGTGGGCATGCTGGTGCTCTGGCTCGCGCCGGGGCTGGCGACCCGCCTGCCGGAGCGCCTGTTCGCTGCGGAGGCCCCGGCCGCCGCCGGGGCGGCATCCGAGGCCGGGCCGGCAGCGACGGCCGGATCCCCCGTCTCCGACGACTTCAGCGACCTGTTCGAGGAACCGACGCCCGGTCGCAATCCGCCCTACCGCGACGATTTCCGCGACCTCATCGAACAGTAGGCTTCTTCAGCGCAGCTTGAATTCGAACGGCAGTCGACGTGCGTTCAGGTAGGCCTGCTCGCCGACTCGCGTCCACGGAATGATCTCCTCGCGGAAGGCGAGGAAGTCCTCGATGATCCGGCGCACGATCCGCTTCGGCGAAGTGTCGGCCGCATGGATCTCGTTCAGCACCTCGTTCGACTTCTCGCCGCAGGCCATCAGCACTTCTTCCGGCAACGGCCGGACGATCACGCCGTGGTCCTTCACCAGCGTGCGCAGCGCCGGGCCGGACCGGGCGTTGTACTCGGCGAGCATGTCGCGCGTCGCCGCCGCGCACGCGGCCTGTACGATCGCCTGCAGGTCAGGCGTGAGGGACTGCCATGCGCGCTCGTTGATCATCAGCTGCAGGTTGGGACCGGCCTCGTGGTATCCGGGCGAGTAGTAGTACCTGCAGACCTGGTAGAAGCCCAGCGCGAGGTCGTTATAAGGGCCGATCCACTCGGCCGCGTCGATCGCGCCCGACTGCAGCGCCGGGAAGATCTCGCCGCCCGGCAGCGTGACCGGCGTGACGCCCAGCTTCTGCAGCACCCGGCCCTGGTTGCCGGGTGCGCGGAACTTGAGGCCCTTCAGGTCGGCGAGCGTGCGGATCTCCTTCCTGAACCAGCCGAGCATCTGCGTGCCGGTGCTGCCGGCGTGGAACGCGCGCAGGCCGAACGGTGCGCACAGCTCGTCCCACAGCTTCTGCCCGTTGCCGAACTTCACCCACGCGTCCATCTCGTTGGCCGTGAAGCCGAACGGGAACGCGGTGAAGAACGGGAATCCCTCGGACTTGCCCGTGTGGTAGTAGGCTGCGTCGTGACCGAGCTGCGCAGTGCCGTTGGCGACGGCGCCGAAACACTCGAACGCCGGCACCAGCTCGCCCGCGGCGTACACCTTGATCGTGAGCCGGCCGCCGCTCATCGCGGTGATGTTGGCGGCCAGGCGCTCGGCGCCGGTGCCGAGCCCCGGCAGGCCCTTGGGCCAGCTGGTGACCATGCGCCATTCGAGCAGGCCTCTCGAGATGGCGGGCGCGGCAATCGCCGCGCCGCTTCCGGCGACGAGCGCCTTGAGCACGGATCTTCGTTTCAAGCGTGATTCTCCGTCATCGCGCCACGGCGCCGTACTCGACGCCCGGATGCCACCCGGGCCAGGCGTCGTCATTCGCGAGCGCGCGCCCGAGTTCGTAGGCGACGGCTGCCTCCTGCGCGGTGCCGGCGAAGGTCCAGGTCGGATCGAACTCGTCCGTCGTCTGGTGATAATGACGAGCGTTGTAGGCCTCGACCCACGCGTTGCCGGCCGCGACGCCGCCATCGACGAGGTCGCGCCCCGCACGGAACGCGAGCGCGGGCACGCCCCTCTTCGCGAACGGGTAGTGATCCGAGCGGAAGTACCAGCCCGCCTCCGGGTTCGGCTCGGGCGTCACGCGCAGCCCGAGTCGTGACGCCGCCTCCGCGAGGCGGGCCTCGAGGTCGGTGCGGCCACCGCCGACGAGCTCGATGTCCCGCGCCGCGGGCAGCACCACGTGCGGGTCGAGGTTGATGACCGCAGCCGTCTTCGCCAGCGGATAGATCGGATTCGCGGCATAGGCCTCGGCGCCGAGCAGTCCCTTCTCTTCCGCGGTCCACAGCGCGAACACGACGGTACGCGCGGGGCGCGGCCCCTTGGCGAACGCGCGGGCGATCTCGAGCACCTCGGCCGTGCCGGTGGCGTTGTCGACGGCGCCATTGCGGATACCGTCGCCGCGGGTGTCCGGCCCATTGAGCCCGTTCGCGTCCCAGTGCGCGCCGTACAGCACGTACTCGTCGGGCCGCGTCGCACCGCGGATGCGCGCGAACACGTTGTGACTCACCACGTCCTTCGCCGCGACCTCACCCGAGGCACTCAGGGTCGCGCCTTCAATCGGCAAAGCCCTGAAGCCGGCGCTGCGGGCCTGGCGCTTGAGGGCATCGATCTGCAGGCCGGCGCGCTCGAGCACGCGCGAGGCGACGTCATGCCGCAGCCAGCCGCTCAATTGCAGCGACGAAGGCTTGAGCGGCGCGAGCACGAACGCCGGCAGCGCATCGCCGCTGGCGACCTGCGAAAACGGGTAGCTAGCGGCGGCATCTTCGTGGATGACGAGCACGCCCAGCGCCCCGGCGCGGGCCGCCGCCTCGAACTTGCTGCCGACCCGGCCCGCGAGGACCATGCGCCGCCCTTCGAAGCCGAGGTCTTCGCCGGCCTCGAAGTCCGGGTCGTTGGCCAGCACCACGACCACCTTGCCGCGGAGGTCGATGCCGGCATAAGCGTCCCAGCCGCGCGCCGTGTCCACCACGCCGTAGCCACCGAAGACCAGCGGAGCATTCGCAACCTCGGTGCGTCCCACGTTACGCAGCGCGAGCGTCGCCTGTGCGCCGACGTCGAGCGGCATCCCCCCGCCGGGCAGCGTCAACGACAGGCGCGCACCCGGCAATCGATCGAGCCGCACGAGGTGCACCGGTTGCGTCCAGAGCCCGTCGATACCGCCCGGTTCCAGTCCGGCGGCCGCGAAGGCCCGCGCCAGGAACTCGACGGTCTTCTGTTCCCCGACTTCGCCGGGCCCGCGTCCGGCGAACTCGTCCGAGGCGAGCACCCGTACGTCGTCGCGGATGCGGTCCGCGGAGATGACGGAACCCTGCAGGCCGGCAACGGCCAGGAGCGTCGGAATGATCATGGCCGATGATGACGACCGGATCGTCAGCAGCGCAAGGCGACTGGACGACCGCGACGACTTCCCGGGCCCATATCAGAGTGATATCATATTGACATCAACTGTACCCTGAACGCACGGAGACGGTCCATGACCTCGAGCACGATGCCGCGCACCGAAGAGATCGAGCGTCGTACTGCCAGCGGCTACGTGATGCTGGCGGTCGGGCTGCTGCTGATCGCCGCAGGCGCCTTTTTTGTCCTGAACGTGGGGATCGCCGGACCGTCTGCCCTGCTGATCGGCTTGCCGCTGGTCATCGTCGGCATCTTCGTGATGGCCGGCCTGTACATGCTGCAACCGAACGAGGCGGCGATCCTGCTGCTGTTCGGCGAGTACAAGGGCACCGATCGCTCGGAGGGCCTGCGCTGGGCGAACCCCTTCTTCAAGAAGCAGAAGATCAGCCTGCGCGCGCACAACCTCGCGAGCGACCGCCTGAAGGTCAACGACAAGCGCGGCAACCCGATCGAGATCGCCGCGGCGATCGTCTGGCGCGTGCGCGACACCGCCCAGGCCAGCTTCGACGTGGAGGACTACGCGGAGTACGTGCGCATCCAGGCCGAGGCTGCGGTGCGTCACCTGGCCTCGAACTATGCCTACGATGAGGGCGAGGACCTCCACACCGGCGAGATCACGCTGCGTGCCGGTCAGGATCGCGTCGCCCAGTCGCTGGTGCGCGAGCTCACCGATCGCTTCGACCAGGCCGGCATCGTCGTCGAGGACGCCAAGCTCACGCACCTCGCCTACGCGCCCGAGATCGCGCAGGTGATGCTGCGCCGCCAGCAGGCCGAGGCGATCATCGCTGCGCGCAGCAAGATCGTGCACGGCGCGGTCAGCATGGTGGAGATGGCGCTCAAGGGCCTGAGCGAGCGCGACATCGTCCACCTCGACGACGAGCGGCGCGCTGCCATGGTGAGCAACCTGCTGGTGGTGCTGTGCTCGGAGGGGGAAGCGCAGCCCGTGATCAACACCGGCACCCTCTACCAGTGAGCGAGCCGCGATGAGCCGCCCCCTGTACGCGCACACGCAGGCGGGCTGGCCGATGCGCATTGCGTTCCTCGCCGCGGCGGTGATGCTCATGGTGCTGGCAGCGATGCCGGAACTGGGCCAGAAGCCCGCGCCACCGCTGGTACTCGTTGTGGCTGCAGCGGTCTGTGCGATCGTCGGCTGGACGTGGGGCGCGCTGACGGTACGCATCCAGGGCGGCGAGCTGCACGTGCGCTTCGGCATCGGCTGGCCCCGCAAGACGATCCCGCTGGCCGAGATCGCCGCGGTCGAGGTGACGCGCACGACGTTCCTCGAGGGCTGGGGCCTGCACCGCACGCGCCGCGGCTGGCTTTACAACGTGTCCGGCTTCGATGCCGTGCTGCTGCAGCTCGCGAGCGGACAGTCGATGATGGTCGGCACCGATGAACCACGGCGCCTGAAGGCCGCCATCGAGCGCGCGCAGGCGCGGCGCTGAGTCGCATCGTGGCGAGCCCCGACAAGAAGGCATTCCTGCTGCGGGTGGATCCCGCCCTTTGGGCCGAGATCGAGCGACTTGCGGCCGCAGAGCTGCGCAGCGCCAACGCGCAGGTCGAGTTCCTGCTGCGGCAGGCGCTCGCGGAGCGCGGCATCCAGGCGAAACCCGCCCCCAGGCCGAAAGGCGCGCCCGATTCCCAGGTCGCTACGCACGCTAAGATGCGCCTCGCGGAGGTACGAATGAATTCCTGGGACGAAAAGTACGGCGCGCCCGGCCACTATTACGGCACGGAGCCGAACGATTTCCTGCGCGAACGCTGCGCGGCGATCCCGGCCGGCGGCACGGTGCTGTGCCTCGCCGAGGGTGAAGGCCGCAACGCCGTGTTCCTGGCGCAGCAGGGATTCCGTGTCGTCGCAGTCGACCAGTCGCCGGTGGGCCTGCGCAAGGCGGAGGGCCTCGCCGCCGAACGCGGCGTGAGAATCGAGACCGTCGTCGCGGACCTCGCCGACTACCGGATCGCGCCCGACCATTGGGACGGCATCGTGTCGATCTGGTGTCACCTGCCCCGGCCGTTGCGGGCTGCCGTGCACGGGCAGGTCGCTGCCGGCCTGAGGGTCGGCGGCGCATTCCTGCTCGAAGCCTACACGCCGGCACAGCTCGGCTACGGCACCGGCGGCCCCAAGACCGCCGACCTGCTGCCGACCCTGGCCGAGCTGCGCGCCGAGCTCGCCGGTCTCGACCTCGTGCACGCCGTGGAACGCGAGCGCGAGGTGCACGAGGGCCAGGGTCATTTCGGCCAGAGCGCCGTCGTCGACATCGTCGCCGTCAAACGCTGACACGGGGAAAGAACGTGCTCGCCGACTATCTCGTTCCCGGTCTCCTGATCGCCTTCTTCGCCTGGCGCATCGGCTCGTCGCTGCTGGTGCGGCGCCGCCTCCCTGCCCTGCTCGCGGAAGGCGCGCAGCTGGTGGACGTGCGCAGCCTGGCCGAGTTCGCGGCCGGCAACGTGCCGGGCAGCGTGAACATCCCCCTGGACGAGATCCCGCAGCGGGCGAAGGAACTGGACCCGCAGCGCTGGGTGGTAGTGTTCTGCGCGTCGGGCACGCGCAGTGCCATGGCACGCCGCAAGCTGAAGTCCCTCGGGTTCGAGAAGGTGCTGAACGCCGGCTCTTGGCGCGCCCTGCGCTGACTTCCACTTCCCCCTATTGCCACCTGGCTCGGCACGCGCGGAGACTGCTCCGAGGCTGGCCATTCGCTCTGCAGGGAGAGTTTCGAATGTCACCCCGTCCGCGCACTGCCATCACCCTTTTCGCCCTCGTCTTCGTCTCGACGACCGCTGCCGCGGCCGAGTGGAAGCACGAACTCGCCCCTTACCTCTGGGGCTCGGCCATGGAGGGCACGGTCGGCATCGGCGACATCACCGCCGAGGCGGAGATGAGCTTCTCCGACATCCTCGACGACCTCGAGTTCGGGTTCATGGGTACCTATCGGGCGTCGCGCGACCGTTACTCGGTCACGGTGGACGCCATCTACATGGGTCTCGGCGCCACGGAGAAAGGACCGGGCGGCCTGCTGAAGGCGGACATCGACCTGGACCAGGTCGGGCTCGAGGCCGACTTCGGCTACGCATTGAGCGAGAGGTTCGCGCTGCTGGCCGGACTGCGCTACGTCAGCCTCGACGCCGACGTGAAGGTGACCGGCCCGCTCGGCAACGAGCTATCGGCGAGCGAAGGCCAGGATTGGGTGGACCCCGTCGTCGGCGCGATCTACACGTGGCCGCTCGCCGACGAGTGGACGCTGAACCTGCGGGGCGACGTCGGCGGCTTCGGCATCGGCTCCGACTTCGCGTGGCAGGCCATGGCGACGCTGCGCTGGCAGTTCTCGCCGCGCACGGCGCTGGGCGTCGCCTACCGCTACCTCGACATCGACTACGAGGACGGCAATGGCGACGACTACTTCAAGTACGACGTGGCGACGTCCGGCCCGGCCATGGGCGTGATCTTCACGTTCTGACAGGGCTCGCCGATGTCCTCGTTCCAGAGCTCCGGCCGGCTGGCGATGAAGTCCCGCATCAGCCGGATGCAGGCTTCGTCCTGCAGAACCTGCACGTCGACCCCCCGCGCCCGGAGCAGGGCCTCCTCCCCCATGAACGTCCGGTTCTCGCCGACCACGACCTTGGGGATGCCGTACAGCAGGATCGCGCCGCTGCACATCGCGCACGGCGAAAGCGTCGTGTACAGCACCGACTCGCGATAAACCTGCGCCGGCTGCCGCCCGGCGTTCTCGAGCGCATCCATCTCGCCGTGCAGCACCGGACTGCCCTTCTGCACCCTGCGGTTGTGCCCGCGGCCGATGATCGCACCCCGATGCACGATGACCGAACCGATGGGAATGCCACCCTCCGCCAGCCCTCGGCGGGCCTCCTCGATCGCGGCGTCCAGGCAGGGATCGTGCACAGCCACGAGTGGTCACTCCTTCGGATGCGACTTGCCGATCACGTACGTCCAGCCCGTCAGCGGCGAGTGCACGAAGACCGCTGTCCTGGCGCTGCCCGCGTACTGGTAGTGCACCACGCCCTCCGGCTGCGACAGCATGGTCTTGACCGCATCGCTGAGCGTCGCGCTGCCGACGTCGGACGGGAAGGCGAAGATCAACTCGCCGGCCCGGTGGAGGGCTGTTTGCCCGCGATCATCGAGCGTGTAGAACACGACGTCCGGCGGGAAGCGAATCGCGCGGTCGACCGAGGCCGCCAGCATTGCCGCATCGAGGGAGACGCCCACGGCACCGGTCACCTTGCCGTCCGTCACCACCGGCGAAGCCACGATCACGGCGCGCTTGCCCGACGACGTGCTGATGACGAGCGCGCCCACGACGTCGCGGCCCGCCAGCAGGGACGGAAAGTAGGCGCGTTCGCGCAGCGTCTCGCCGGTCGCGCCCTTTGCGACCGTGAACAGGCCGCCGTCCACCTTGGCGTACCAGACCGCCGCCTGCTCGGGCAGGCTCGTTGCCAGCACGCCCAACGGGTCGCGGATGCGCGCCCAGTCGCCCGAGCGAGCCTCGTCGGTGGCGGCCAGCAGCCGCGTTGCCGTCACGACCCCCTGCAGGCGGCCGTCGATGGTGGCGCGAAACGCATCGAGCGCAACGCGTCCGTCCAGTGTGAACTCCGGTTCGGCTGCACCGACCTGTGGCACGCTCGCTGCCGACAGGACTGCGAGCGCGACGAGAGCGGTGAACATGCTGCTGCGGATCATGACGACCTTCCGCTTCAACCGAACGGACCAGCCTTGAACACGGTACTCGCCAGCGCAAACAGCCCGATCACCAGCAGCGCCGTCGCGGTGATCAGCGTGAGCGAGACCGGGAACCGTCCTTCGCCGTGGATGAGCCCCCCCGACTTCATCTCGGCCCGCTGGCGCCGCAGCT
>Ga0316626_10000095_pt1 | contig 31405 bp, 36 predicted proteins | sample OWC_Aug_T1_C1_D5_FD_207656 | JGI IMG/M metagenome (GOLD analysis project Ga0316626, IMG submission 207656) | Wetland soil microbial communities from Old Woman Creek delta, Ohio, United States - OWC_Aug_T1_C1_D5_A | ecosystem: Environmental > Terrestrial > Soil > Wetlands | place: USA: Ohio...
GCCATCTCGCGGTGTGTACGGATCTGCCGGGCCGATAGCACCCTCAGGAGGCACCAATGCGCCGAGAAATCCCGGGAATCATCGCCGCCGTCCTTATCGGGGCCCTGCTGGCGGTGATTCTCGCGGTCCTCATCGTGGAAGGAATGCGTCCCTGATGGGAATTGCTGGGAGGGTCCCGAATCCTGACCGGGTGCGCCGAAACAAGGATGTGCGCGCCGACGTCGCCGCCGAGACGGTCGACTCGCGGCCGTCGTCACGGCGAATGCACGGGCCGCCTTTGCGCGCCGCGTGGGCGAATGACGAGGACCGTGAATGGTGGAATGCGTGGCGGCGTTCCCCGATGTCGGAGAAGTGGGGGGAGGTCGACTGGGCCTACCTTCAGGACTGCGCGCATCTGCGGCACCAGTACTACGAGGACCCGTCGCCGTCGTGGATGGCCGAGCTCCGGCTGAGGCTGACGAAGATGGGCGCGACGGCCGAGGACAGGCTGAAGCTGCGGATGGCGGTGCAGGGTGAGGCCGCTCAGCAGAAGGTGCGGCCGAGGGCGATCCAGCCGGACTCCGAGGAGGCCGCCAAGCCGGTGGCTGACATGGAGGAGCGGCGTCGTCGTCTCCTCGGTGGCTGACCGTGCGGGAGCGGCTGGAGGGTAAGGGCCACGACAGGTCTCGGGGGCTGGGGTGGCTGGCGGTGGCGTGGCTGGAGGCGCTGACGGTCCACGGGCCGGGTGATGTGCAGGGCCGGGCGGTGCGGCTGGACGATGAGCTGGCGGGTCTGACGATGGACGCCTACGCGCTCGACCCGCTGGGGCGGCGCATGTATGACAGCGTCTTCTACTCCGCGCCGAAGGGCACCGACAAGTCTGGGCATGCGGCCAGGCTGGCCCTGCTGGAGGCTCTGGGGCCGTGCCGGTTCGGCGGGTGGGCCGAGGGCGGGGAGCAGTACAGGCTGCTGGACTTCGTCTACACCTACCGGCCGGGTGAGGCGATGGGCCGGGCGGTGACGCACCCGTTCGTCCGTTGCATGGCAACGGAGGAGGGGCAGACGGGCAATGTCTTCGACGCGGTCTACCTGAACCTGGCCGAGGGGCCCTTGTCGGAGGTGCCGGGCCTGGACGTGGGCCTGACCCGGGTGGTGCTGCCGGACCGTGGGCGCATCGTGCCGAGCACGGCGTCGGCTGCCGGGAAGGACGGGGGGCGCGAGTCCTTTGTGACGTTCGATGAGACGCACTTGTACACCAGCAACGAGCTGCGCCGGATGTACGCGACGGTGAGGAGGAACCTGGCGAAGCGCAAGGCGGCCGAGCCGTGGGCTCTGGAGATCACCACGATGTACGCCCCTGATGAGGGGTCGGTCGCCGAGGACACCTACCGGACGGTGCAGGCGGTCCGCGAGGGCCGGGCCCGGGCGAGGCTGTTCGCCGACCATCGGCAGGCCGATCCTCGGGGGCTGGACCGGCCGCTGCGGGAGACGTCGGAGAGGCGTCTGAGGCAGGCGATCTCGGAGTCCTACGGGTCGGCGGCCGAGTGGATGGATGTCGACGCCATCGTGTCGCAGCTTCGGGATCCGCGAACCCTGGAGAGCGACGGCCGCAGATATTTCTTGAACATGCCCTACCGCTCGACGTCGTCGTGGCTGCGTCACGGGGCGTGGGAGAAGTGTGAGCGGCCGGGGCCGCCGCCGCCGGACGACTCCCGGGTGGTCCTGGCCCTGGACGGGTCCTTCTCCAACGACTCGACGGCCGTCATCGGATGCACCGCACCGGAGGACGAGGACGAGGTTCCGCACCTGTGGGTGGTGGGGTTGTGGGAGAGGCCGCCGAACGACCCGCATTGGAGGGTGTCGCAGTCGGAGGTCGAGGAGGCGATCATCGAGGCGGCCCGGCGGTGGGATGTGGTGGAGCTGGCCGCCGACCCGTTCCGGTGGCAGCGGACCCTGGAGGCGATCAACGAGACGGGCATCGAGGTGGTCGAGTTCCCTCAGACTCCGGCTCGGATGACTCCGGCGCTGGCGTCGTGGAACGAGGCAATCCTTGAGCGGAAGGTCACCCACGACGGCCACCCGGGGCTGACCCGGCACGTCTACAACGCGGTGCTGCGGGAGGATTCGCGGGGCCGTCGGCTGATGAAGGATTCGCCGAACAGCGTCCGCAAGATCGACGCGGCGGTGGCGGCGTTGATGGCGTTCGCGAGAGCGAGCTACTACAGCGGGTCGAGCATGACTCCGACGGTTGCGTTCGTGTGAGGGAGGCCGGGGTGCTGCTGGAGATCGACCGTCTTCGGGCGGCCCGGCTCGAGTTTGATCTTGCTCGGCGGCATCTGCCCGGGCAGCACGACCAGTCGACCCACGCCGGGAAGGGCGGCCCGGCCGGGCAGGTTCTGCCCCTCGGGGCAGGCAGCCTCGCGTTGCAGCGCGCCTACAAGGAGGAGCTGGGGGACGCCCCGTCGACCGACGGCATGACCATGCTGGTCATGGACGACGACGGTGTCCGCATCGACGCCAAGATGCTGGTCGCGGAGCGCATCGAGGCGCGCATGGCCGAGGTGCCGACCCAGACCCTGGTCGAGGAGATGGCCGACCCCCGGCTCGGTGCCATCGCCATGAACGAGGTTGACGCCCGGGCGATGCTGCTCCGCGACGGCGACGACGTCGAGGTCCCCGAGCTCGGGTACGTCAAGCTCGGCCCGAGGTTCATCGACAAGGCCACCGCCGGGGACCTTGTAGACGAGGCGTGGCAGCCGGGCGCGGACCGGGCCGCCATCGACAAGATGCTGCGCGAACAGGGCTGGGCCCCGGTCGGATCGCCGGAGGCTGAGACGGCGCTGCGCCGGATGATGGTCGGCGAGCTAGTCCACCAGTGGGCGATCACCAGCAACGACTCCGACCCGCGCTCCCTGGCGATGCAGGAGACCGCCGCCAGGGTGTTCGACGTCAAGGGCCACGCCGACTGGCCTGCCAGCTCCTACCGCGACAGTGAGCGCCGGGGGCTGCTCGCCGACTACGGGTCGAGCGTCTACGAGCCGTTCCTGCGCGCCCAGTACGCCGAGACGCAGGACTTCCTCGCCCGGCACAACATCGCCGGGATGACCCTGGTCAGAGGCATGCAGGACGTGCCCACGCTGCGGGGTGCCGACGACCGGGCGGTCAGCTACCCCCGGGTCCACGTCGGGACGGTGACGGCGGCGGCCCGACCCCTGTCGGCGTGGTCGGCGTCCCCGTCGGTCGGCGTCCGGTTCGCCCACGGCGAGAGCCTCCCCGGGGACGGGACAGGGGAGGGGGCCGGATCTGCCGTACTGGCCGCCCGGGTCCCGGCGTCGAGGATCTTCTCCACGCCGCTGAGCGGGAGCGGCTGTCTGGCCGAGGACGAGGTCGTCGTCCTCGGCGGGTCGTTCCCCGTCCGGTATGTGTTCGCCGACTCCCAGGTGCTCAACCCTGACCTGGAGAGCCTCATCGTTGACGAGGCACCGCGATGACTCTGAACGTGGACGCCGATGACCTGCACGCCGACTGGATCGCGGAGGCGGCCCGGCTGGCCGGGCACGTCCCAGACGCCGACCTGTTCCCCGAGCAGTCACGGCACGGCGGCCCCGGGAAGCACCCCAACGGCACCCCCCAGGCCATCCACGGCGGCCCCGGGTGGGCGCACAACGCGCTGCTGGAGAAGGTCGCCGAACACGGCGGCGGCTCCCTGAAGCTCGACGGGTCCGAACCTGTCGACGGGTACATGGTCGCCGACCTGCAAGGCGGCCGGGTCATTCCGGCGGCCGACTTCTTCGACCCGGCCACCGGGCCCAGCCTGGTCGCCGAGTTCGTCCGCGAGCACCGCGCCGAATTCGACTCCCCCGACACCTTCGTCGGGTTGTGGTGGGACAAGCCCCACCGCGAGGTCGACCTCGACGTATCCCATCGGATCACCGACCGGGAGAAGGCCATCGCCAAGGGCCAGGCCGAGAACCAGCAGGGGATCTGGGACGTGGTCGCGGGGCGCGATACTGGAGACGGGTTCGTTCCGACTGGAGGTGCTGGCGTTGGCCGAGCGCGTGTTCGTCAAGCCCCCGAAGCCGGTGAGCGAGATGACCGAGGAGGAGATCGACGCCTGGTCCCGTTCCCTGTGGGAGCAGGCGGTGACGTCGATGCTCGACTCCGAGCCGCCCTCGTCGGATTCCTGAGCACCCGGCACCTCCCCGGGCAGCACAACCAGCAGGACCACGCCGGGAAGGGCGCGGCCGGAGGAATGGCCGCGCTCACCGCCGCCGAGCAGGCCGAGGTGCTCGCCAACGCCGCCCGGTACGGGGTGACCCCCGAGTCGTTCAAAGAGGCCGCCCGGGCCAGGATCGAGGCCGCCAAGTCGATGCCCGACCCGTACCAGCCCGGCCTGACCGCCTACGAGGGCGGCATCGGCTGGTACGAGATGGCGAAGGGGGAGGCCGAGAGGGTCGGCGAGGGCGACCCGGTGAAGGGGGCGGCGCTCATCGCCGTCCTGTCGTCGCAGTGCCCGTGGGACGCCAACGTGAGATGTGCCGACGCGATGGCCCACCTCGGGCGGCACCCCGAGGAGCTGGAGAAGTACGGCGGCGACCCCTTTGAGTGGTGGCAGGGCGAGCACAAGAGGTGGGGCGACTGCGGACCCCAGACCCGGGACAAGATCGGCGGGGCGTGGCGCATCGTCCAGGGCGAGAGCCCCGGCACGGTGATCACCGGCCGGAAGCGGCAGAATTTCTTTGAGAACATCCTCGACCCGTCGAACGGGGACTTCGTCACCGTCAACGGGCACATGACCAAGGTGTTCGCCTGGGTCGCCGACCCGTCGACCCTGAAGGTCCCGATCCCCAAGGACCCCGAGAAGACTCCCACCAAGCTGAGCAACTACCTCGCCGGGGGCGGGTTCCTCGGCCGGTCGGTCGACCGGAAGGGCAAGACCCAGAAGAACGGCAAGGTGGTCACAGAGGCGCACGTCGAAGACCTCGGCTACCGATTCGTCGGGCAGCAGATCCTCGACCTGGCGCAGGAGACAGGCCTACGGCCGAACCAGATCCAGGCGATCCTCTGGAACACGGCCGTCACCCAACCGTGGCCGAAGGCGGCGAACCTATGACCGTGTTCGCGAAGGCGATGGACTTCCACGCCGACCTGGGGTCTGAAGACAACCCCGACGAGGAGACGATCCGGCAGTGGCTGCTGACAGACGTTCCACCCGAGGACCGGGCAAGGATCGCCGAGAGCCTCGGCGTGGACCTGTGAATGCGAAGCGGCACCGCGTGCCGAACCAGAGCGTGATGACCACGCTCATGGAGGTGGCCGGGGCGGCGCTCACCGTCGCCGGGGCCTTCGTCGCCGTCGGGACCGGGCTCGCCCTCGTCGCCGCCGGGGCGTGGCTGCTGCTGTTCGGCTGGCTGATCGGTGACGGGAGCGATAGGTGAGCATCCTGCGGCGCGGAGCCAGCCAGCGCGGACGCCCCACCGGACCGGACGACATCGGGGAGGCCTACGTCCTCACCACGTCCTACGGGGTCGGGGAGACCAAGGACCGGGTCAACCCGGCGCAGTACCAGTCGTGGGCCGAGAACGGGTACAAGGGCAACAGCATCGTCGCCGCCGTCCTCAACGTGCGGATCATGCTGTTCAGCGAGGCGTCGTTCGTCCTCCGCGACATCGACACCAAGGAGACCCGCTGGGACGACGCCCTGTCGATCCTTGAGACCCCCTGGCCGGGCGGCACCACCGGGGACCTCCTGTCCATCATGGAGTCCGACGTCAGCCTCGCCGGGAACAACTACCTGACCGTCCTCGACGGCGAGATCGTCCGCATCCCCCCGCACCTCCTCGACATCGTCACCGCCCCCATCATCGACTCCCGAGGCCAGGAGTCACCCCGCCGCGACCTCGTCGGCTACCTGTACAGCCCCGACGGCGTCCCGTCGGAGCGCTCGATGTTCTTCGCCCCCGGGGAGATCGCGCACTACCGGCCCCTGCCCGACCCGATGAAGCCGTGGCTCGGCATGAGCTGGCTGACCCCCGTCGTGCGGGAGATCAACAACGACATCGCGATGGGCCAGTACAGCGAGCAGTTCTTCGCGAACGCGGCCGTCCCCAACCTCCTGATCACCTACCGGGAGAAGCTCAACGACAAGGTGCTGGAACGCACCCGGGACGCGGTCCGCGCCAAGCACGGCGGCATAGACCAGGCATTCCAGACGATGGTCCTCGACAACGGCGCGGACGTCACCGTCATCGGCAACAGCTTTGAGCAGATCTCGTTCGCGTCCGTTCGGGCCGCCGGGGAGACCCGCATCGCCGCCGCCGCCGGGGTCCCCCCGATGATCGTCGGCCTGAAGGAAGGCCTCCAGGCCAGCACGCTCGCCAACTACCGGGAGGCGCTCGACAGGTTCGCGAACCTCACCCTGCGCCCACTGTGGCGCAACGCGTGCGGGTCCCTGTCGTCTCTCGTCTCCGTGCCCGACGGGGCCCGGCTCTGGTACGACACGACCGACATCGCGGCGCTGCGCGAGGCCGAGACCGAGAGGGCGGCCATCTTCCAGACCAAGGCAGCGACCGCGTCGACCCTCATCCAGTCCGGCTACAAGTCCGAGTCCATCCCGGCCGCCGTCGAGGCCGCCGACCTGAAGCTGTTGCAGCACACCGGCCTCGTCCCGGTGCAGCTCTACGAACCCAAGGCCAAGGGCGAGGGGGCCGCCCCGCCGGGTGGGCCGCCGGGTGAGCCGGAAGACGAGACCGAAGAGTCCGACGAGCCTGCCCCGGTCGAGGAGCCGGGCGGCCGGTCGAGGAAGCCCTGCGAAGGATGCGGGGACTCCGACCTGTTCGACGCCGACCGGCTCGCCGACTCCCACCGGCACCTGGCCGGGAAGCACGACCAGCGGACCCACGCCGGGGGGAAGGCCCTCGGAGCCGCGACCCCCTACGCGGGTTCCGGCACCAAGGACGACCCCTACCGGACACCCGACCCCCTGCTGGCCGCCAAGTTCCTCGGCGAGGACAAGTACGTCCAGCTGGAGGACACCCACCAGGCCTCGACCATGCTGGACGAGGTAGCCCGAATGGTCGAGGACGCGGAGGCCAAGGGAGAGAAGGCCCCCGTCTACGACCTGTGCAAGGCGAGCGTCCCCGGCACCAACCTGTTCTGCGCCGAGTCGAAGGGCATCAAGCGCATCGAGATGCCGCAGCTCTCCGGCAAGCCCGTCCCAGGGTCGAAGGCCGACCTCCTCCCGAAGAACGCCAAGGGCGAGGTCGACATCAAGGCAGCGTTCGTCCAGAACCTCCACGACAAGGGCATGATGTCGCGGCCGATGAAGGTCGACGCGGCCTACCTCCGCGCATCGCAGAATGAGCTGGTCGGCCGCCAGGTCGTCGGCATGCGCGATGCCCTGGAACGCGGCACCCTCCCCGCCGGTTCGATCATCGTCACGAAGGACAGGTATGTGGTCGACGGCCACCACAGGTGGGCGGCGAACATCGCCTACGAGCTGAAGCGGGGCGGCAGCCGGGTCGAGATGGACGTCGAGATGGTCGACGCCGACATCATCACCGTGCTCCGCGAGGCCTGGACCTTCGCCGAGGAGATGGGCATCCCACCCAAGTCAGGGAGCAGGAGCAGGACATGGAGCTGACGTCGATGGACTGGCTGACGTTCGGACCCGAGTGGCTGCGCGCCATCCCGTCCTCGACCCGGGCCGCCGCGCTGGAGGAGGCGACCGTCGTCAAGGACGGCACCGGGCGCACCGTCGAAGCGTTCGCGGCAGCGTTCGACGTGGAGGCCGTCGTGCGCGACTACGAGGGCGTCTACCGCGAGAGGCACAACCCCACCTCGTTCAACAGGTCCCTCGACGCCCGGCGGCCGAACAACAAGCGGCCCGGGTGGAACGTCGGCGTGTTCTACAACCATGCGCTGACGTTGCACGGGACTCCCTCGGAGCGCGGGTCGGTCCCCATCGGTGTCCCCTTGGAGATCCGGCCCGAACGTGTCGGCGACGTCCACGGCCTGCTCACCGTCACCCGGTACGGCAACACCCCCCTCGCCGAGGAGGTTCTCGACGGGGTGCGGATCGGGGCCCTTCGTGGGCAGTCGTTCACCGGCCGGTTCGTGGACTCGTCGCCCCGGCGGCCCCGGGGCGGCAAGTACTCCCCCGACCGGGACGGCAACCTCACCGTCGTCACCCGCCGGGTCACCGACCTCATCGAGTACGGGCTCACCCCGAGCCCCGTGTTTGAGGACGCGGCCGTCGTCGGGATGAGAACCGCGCAGATCATGGCGCAGATCGAAGGCCTGAGCGCCGATGCTGCCGAGGAGTTGATTGAGCTGCTCACCACCCGCTCCGGCGGCCAGGTAGCAGATGGCACCCCCACCGACGTGGGGCCAGCCGCCGAGGCCCAGCCCGAAGGGCACGCCCACCGGCAGTCGTCCACCGTCATGGAGTTCCTGCGCCTGCGGGGCTCCGCGAGACTCAAGGGAGTCATCTGATGAACCCTCGACTCACCACGCTGCTGGAGCAGGTCGAGTCCCACCGTGCGGTCGTCAAGGAGATCGACGCCGTGCCTGCCGAGGACGTCACCGACGAGCAGGTCGCCTCGTACCGGGCCGCGCTCGACGCCCTCGACGTCCTCATCCCCGAGGTCGAGGCCGAGCAGGCCTACGAGGCGAAGCGCGCCAAGGCCCTCGCGTTCGTCGCGCCGCAGTCCCGGGCGTTCGGCTCGCCGGACCTCGTCGTGAACAACGACCTCGACCCGTTCGCCGACATGCAGTCGATCCGCGCCGGGCTGCTCTCCCCGACCGACCTCCGGTCCCGGGCCCTGAAGGCCATCGAGGCCTCGCCGGAGGAGCACTTCACCGACGCGCAGCGTGAGCGCGTCACCCGGCTCACCGAGGTCGGCGACCCGGGCGGCCGGTCCCCGGCCAAGATGGGCCGCCACATCCTGATGACCGGGTCCCGCTCCTACCATGAGGAGTTTGAGGACTACGTCCGCACCGGCTACGTCGGGGAGTCCCTGCGTGCCGCGATGAGCCTCACCGACGGGAACGGTGGCTACCTCGTCCCGTTCACCCTGGACCCGACCGTCATCCTGACCAACGCCGGGACGATCAACCCCTACCGGCAGGTCTGCGACGTCAAGACGATCACCACCGACGTCTGGCACGGCGTGAGCTCGGCCGGTGTCACCGCCGCGTTCGCAGCGGAGGCCGCTGAGGCTGGCGACAACAGCCCCACCTTCTCCGGCCCGTCGATCACCCCGCTCCGCGCCCACGCCTGGGTGCAGGGCAGCTTTGAGGTGATCAACGACGCGAACATGGGGCCCGAGATCGCCCGGCTGTTCGCGGACGCCAAGGACCGCCTGGAGGCGGCCAAGTTCACGACCGGCGCGACCGGGTCGACCGAGCCCAACGGTGTCATCACCGCGCTGGTCGCCGGGTCGAAGATCACCACGTCGATCACGACCGACACGTTCGCCATCGCCGACGTCTTCGCCCTCAAGAACGCCGTCACCGCCCGGCACCGCACCCGCCTGGTGTGGCTCGGGAACCCGGCGATCTTGGACAAGGTGCGCCAGTTCGACACTGGTGGGGGAGGGGGCTTCTGGACGGACCTCGGTGCCTCCCTGCCGAGCCAGCTCATCGGCCGCCCGGTGTACGAGGTCGAGGACATGGACGGGGTCATCGGAGCCGGTGCGGACAACTACGTCCTCGTCGCCTTCAACCCCGCGACGTACTCCATCGTGGACCGGGTCGGCATGTCGGTGCTCTACGACCCGCTGGTCAAGGGCAGCAACCGTCGGCCCACTGGTGAGGCCGGTTGGTACTGCTTCTGGCGCGTGGGTGCGGACTTCACCGACGTGACCGGCGGCCGGGTCCTCAACGTGACCTGAGCCTCCTAGGTGGTCCCCGCCCCTCCCCCCGGGGCGGGGACCACCGCGAGGCCGATGCGACCACTGTGAGGAGCACCATGCCGAAGCTGAAGGCTCGGGAGACCGTCTTTCTCCCCAACGAGAGGGTCATCCCGGCCGGTGCGCTGGTCGACCCGAAGGACCCGGTCGTGGCCGGGCGAGAGCACCTGTTCTGCCCCGAGGACACCGTCGTCGGGTTCAAGTCGTTCGGCCCCGAGCCGACGCCCCCGCCCCCCCCGGCTGCGTCCCACCGTCGAGCCGCAGCGAAGACCCCTGGAGGTCTGAATGGCTGACATCGTCTTCAACATCGCGAAGGGGAGGGTGGCTGAGCTGGTCGGCCGGGTCGACGCGAACGACCCCGCCAACGCGGTGCTCGTCATCGTCCCGGTGGACGTCGGTGCGACCACCGACGCGACCATCAAGGACTTCGACACCCTCGCCGCGTGCCTGGCTGGTGGATGCACCGAGAGGTCGACCGGCGGCTGGGGTCGCAAGACCCTCACCGACTCCGACATCGCGATCACCTGGGGGTCGACCCCAACGCCGGACGACACCAACGACCGGATGGACATCGACATCCCCGACCAGACCTGGACGACGGTCACGGCGGGTGCGGTCACCGACCTCATCATCTGCTACGACAGCGACTCCACGGGCGGCACCGATTCCAACATCATTCCCCTGACCCTGCACGACTTTGCGATCACACCGGACGGGTCCGACGTCGTCGCCGTCATCAACGCCAGCGGGTTCTTCCGAGCCTCCTAGACGTGACGGGGGGCCGGACCGATCCGGCCCCCCGCACTGACGCCGTGAGGAGGTGAGCCGTGGTCCTGCCGATCTCCTACGTCGGGACCTCGACTCAGGCCACCTCGACCGGGTCCCCGCTGACCTGCAACCTGCCCAGCGGGTACACCACCGACGACCTGCTTATCGCGGTCATCACGACCCGCGAGGACTCACCGACCCCAGTCCACGGGATCACCACCTCCAGCGTGTCGTGGACCCAGATCGGGTCGACCCAGTTCCTCGACCTCGGGACCACCGGCATCGCCCAGTCGGTGTGGTATCGCTGGGCCGCGAGCGGGTCCGAGACCGCGCCGTCCGCGTCCTGCCCCACCCCCAACGTCCTCGCCGTCACCATCTCCGCGTTCCGCAACGTCGACAAGACCACCCCCCTCGACGGCGTCACGGTCCAGGGTGGGACCGCAGCAGCAGCCGCGACTCTCCAGCCCAACGGCGGGACCGGGATCACCACCACGACCAACGGTGCCTGGGTCGTCTCGGTCGTCTCCACCTCCGACGACAACGCTCTGAACCTGAGCACTGCCAACGGGTTCACCCTCCAGTACGGCGGGACGTCCTACGACACGACCGACGGCGGTGACTGCGCCCAGGCCCTGGCGACGATCCTCAAGAGCACCGCCGGGAACCAGACCGCCCCGACCTTCAACCAGAGCACCAACGGGGACGACTCCTGGGCCTGGAGCAACTTCGTCCTCAAGCCGAGGCCCGGCCTGTCTGGGGACATCGGCCAGGTCACCGAGACCGACACGGTCCAGGCCGTCGGCCGGGTCAAGCGGAAGCCGGTCGGGGTCGCCGGGCCCCAGGATGTCCCCTTCACCTCGACGTTCGCCAGTGGGATCGAGGGCTGGAAGTCCTACGTCGTCGGCTCGGGCGGGTCCTTCGCCTGGACTGACAGCGACGGGCACGACTCCACCGGGTGCCTCACCGTCACCACCGGGTCCGACGGCTGGGGGGTCCACTACGAGTACCTGTACAGCATCACTCCCGGTGAGGCCCTGGTCGCGACAGCCTGGGTCAAGGGCACGACCGGGAAGACTCACCGGCTCTACCTCCAGTTTGAGGACTCCACTGGCACTATCGTCGGCGGGGACTTTTACGACACCCGGGCCGCATCGACTGGGGTGTGGCAGTCGCTCACGGCCTACTGCTCGTCGGTCCCTGCGACGGCGGTCAAGTGCAGGCTGATCGTCCAAAACTCCGCCCCATCCGCGAACACCTTCCTGGTGGACGACGTCCGGCTGCGCCGCAACGGGGCGAGCAACCCAACCTTCGACTCCAACATCACCGGGTGGGACGCCAAGGGGGGCGCGACCCTCGCCCAGGAGACGACCACGGTCCGCACCGGGGGCGGTGCCATCAAGGTGACCGCCCCGGCGTCGGCCAACCAAGTGGGCTTCGGCCAGGACTGCGGTGCGTTCACCGAGGGAGTCAAGTACCAGGGTTCGGCCTGGGTCAGGAGCGGCACCTACACCGGCACCGTCGACGCCAGCCTTGAGGCCTACACCTCGGGGTGGGGCCTCATCTCGTCCGCGAGGTCGGGCGCGGTCCAGCCGAACGGGACCGGGTGGACCGAGGTCGCCACGCCCGTCTTCACCATCCCGGCCAACTGTGCTCACCTCGTCTTCCAGATCGACTCCCGGGAGGTGGTCCCCGGGTCTGGGACCACCTACTTCGCAGACGACGTCTGGCGCACCATCGTCTCCGACGCGCAGGGCGACGTGGCGCTGGCCGCGACCCGGCAGAAGCGGAAGACCCTAGGCGTAGCAACAGAAACCGACACCGCGCAGGCCATCACCAGCCCCTCCAGCGGGACCCCGGTCGCGCAGGCATCCGAGTCGGACACGGCGCAGGCCGTCGGCCGGGTCAAGCGGAAGACCCTCGGGATCGCGACGTCGGGATCGCAGCAGGCCGAGCAGTGGGTGGTGACCGGGCGCTTCCAGGGTGTTTCGTCCGCCAGGTCGGCCCCCTGGGTGTCGAACACGTTCACCCCCGCCGCCAACTCTCTCCTCGTCGTGGTCACCGGGTGCGAGACGGACGGCAACGACGTCGACCCCGCGCTCGACACCTCGATCATCACTGACTCTGCCGGGCTGACCTGGACCCGCCGCGCCACGACCGGGGTCCTCGACAACGGTGACAACTGGCAGGGCGGCGGTTCGGTGTTCACCGCCCCGGTCGGTGCCAACCCGACCTCGATGACGGTCACCATCGACTTCCACCCGTCGTCGGGCTCCCTCTCGTTCTACCCGGGCATGGCGGTCTTCGACATCACCGGGCACGACTCCACCACCCCGTTCCCCCAGGTGGTCGCCGTCGCGGCAGACAAGTGGCCCGGTGGCAACAGTTCCGCCTCGCTGTCCCCGACCCTCGGGAGCACCCCCACCTCGGGGAACCTGCTGTTGCTGATCGGATGGGCCGAGAACGACGCCTTCGGCACCTTCACCGGGCCGGGCGCTGGTTGGACCGAGTTGTACAACAACGGGTCCTCGTTCTCCCACACCGGGGTCTGGTATCGCAGTGACTCCACCGCGACCAGCGCGACGGTCAGCGACCTCGGGCAGAGCGTGTTCTACGGCGGGGTGTTCCTGGCCGAGATCACCAACGCTGTCACGGGCGGGGCCGGGGACCAGGCCCAGCCGGTCACCCGACGCCACAGTCGGACCCTAGGCCAGGCAACCGAGACCGACCTCGCGCAGACCATCCTCAAGGGTGGTGGCACCGCCGTCGGCCTGGTCACCGAGACCGACACGGCGCAGGCCATCGGCAAGCGCAAGAGCAAGGCCGTCGGGCTGGTCACAGAGACCGACGAGGCCCAGCGGGTCGGCAAGGGCAAGCGGACCGGACTCTCGACCGAAACCGACACCGCGCAGACCCTCACCCACACCAAGCGCCGGGCCGTCGGCCAAGCAGCCGAGACCGACGCTGCTCAGACCTTCGCCCACACCAAGCGCAAGGCCGTCGGCCAGGCGACCGAGACTGACCTCGCGCAGACCACCGGCAAGCGCCGGGCCTACGCCGTCGGTCTCGCGACCGAGACCGACGACGCCCTATCGGTCACCCGCCCGTCCGGTCTGGGACTCGTCACCGAGACCGACCTCGCGCAGACCATTGGACGGCGCAAGTCCAAGGCCGTGGGCCAGGCCGCTGAGACCGACACCGCCCAGACCACCAGCAAGGGCAGGGCCAAGGCCGTCGGGCCCGTGGCCGAGACCGACCTCGCGCAGGCGGTCGGCCGCCGCAAGTCCAAGGCCGTGGGCCAGGTCTCCGAGACCGACGCGGCGCTGGCGCTCGCCAAGCGCAAGGCCGTCGGCCTGGTCGCCGAGACCGATGCCGCTCAGACCGCTGGGCGGCGCAAGCGCAAGGCCGTCGGCCTGGTCGCCGAGACCGATGCCGCTCAGACGCTCACGCACACCAAGCGCAAGACGGTCGGCCAGGCCGCCGAGACCGATGCCGCGCTCACGGTCCTCAAGGGTGCCGGGCAGTACCCGGTCGGCCAGACCACCGAGACCGACACCGCGCAGCCGGTCGGGCGGCGCAAGCGCAAGGCCGTCGGCCTGGTCACCGAGACCGACGCGAGCCTCACGGCCACCCGGTCCAGTCGGCGCACCCTCGGCCTGCCCTCCGAGACCGACACCGCGCAGACCATCGGACGGCGCAAGCGGCAGCCGGTCGGCCTCGCGACCGAGACCGACCTCGCCCAGACGGTCGGGAAGGCGGCCCGGCAGATCGCGGTCGGCCAGGCCTCGGAGACCGGGACAGCTCTGGCGGTGGCGAAGGTCAAGCGCCACGCGGTCGAGGTCACCACCGAGTCCGACGTCGTGCTCGCGGTCGGCCGGGTCAAGCGGATGGCCGTCGGTCTGGCGGTCGAAACGGACTCCGCGCTCGACATCACCGCCAAGCCGACCTTCGGCAACCTGCACGGGGTCGAGAGATCGCTGGCCGGTGTGCGGGGCAAGGCCCGGGCGGGGTCGAGTCTCGCGCCGAGGATCAAGGCAGGGCCGACCCTGACCGGCCGGTCCATCATCTAGGGAGGCGCGTGTGTGGGACCTCGGGGATGTCGTCCCCCTCGGGTTGACGATCCGAGACTCTGTCGGCGCGCTCGCCAACGGCGGCACGGTGAAGATCACCATCACCGCGCCGGACGGCTCGGTCGCCGTCAACGCCGTCACCGTCACCCCGACGACGACCGGCACCTACGGCTACGACTTCACCCCGACCCTGCCCGGGCGGCACCAGGCCCGGTGGGTGAGCACCGGGGCGAACGCCGGGGCGTGGGCCGAGGCGTTCGTCGTCGCACCGGCAGATGATCTCGCGTTCGTGTCCCTGTGGGACGCCAAGGCCAGGCTCGGCATCGAGCAGACCGACACCACCCACGACGAGGAGCTGCGCCCGTTCATCGCCACGATGTGCGCCGTCGTGGAGGGCATCGTCGGGCCGGTGTCCCGCCGGTCGGTCACCGAGACCCACGACGGGACGGCGATGATCCTGCTCCGGTCGTGGCCGGTCGTGTCGGTCACCCAGGTCGCCGAGAACGGCACCGTCCTCACCTCCGACGCCTACGCCGTCACCGACACCGGGCTGCTGCGCCGCAAGCGGTCCGCGTACAAGGCCGGGCAGTGGACCGAAGGCGACGACAACATCACCGTGACCTACGTCGCCGGTCGGACACAGGTGCCGGTCGAGGCGCATGAGGCGGCGCTGGAGCTCCTCCGGCTCCACTACCGGCCGCAGGTCGCCGGGGCGCTCCACCCCTTCGCTGAGGCCGAGTCCTACGGGCAGGGCCAGTCGGTCCTCGGCTACCTCGTCCCCTACAAGGTCATGGATCAGCTACGGGCCCTCGGCCGGGCCGACACCGGGGTCGCCTGATGATGCCCTCGATCCCGGCCGCCATCGACTGGCTGGTCACCAACATCGGGGCGCTCACCGTCAGCGAGGTCGGGGACTTCGCGGTCGCCGACGGCATCCCCACCCAGGCCGACACCTTGGTATGCATCGGGATCACCCCCGACACCGAGTCGACCGACGCGACGACCGAGTGGATGTTCATCGGGCTCCAGGGCATGTCCGAGACGTACAGCATCCCCTGCACCCTGTGGGCGACCACGGGGGGCACCGGGCAGAAGACCGTCAGAGATCGCGCCTTCGCCCTGTTCTCGGCGATCTTCGACCTCGTCAACGCCCACCCCGGGCTCGACACCGCCGGGGTCGACCTGCTGCCGTCCGGCTCGGCCAGGGTCACCGACATCCGGCTCCTCCAGACCACCGTCACCGAGGCCGGGGAGGGCCGGGTCGCCGAGATCCGGTTCAACGTCAACGTCACCAACCGGATCACCTCACTCCAGGGAGATTGACCGTGCGAGTCCGCAACATCACCGACCAGCCACTGATGGTCCCGGCCCTCGGCGGCCGGGTCGTCCAGCCCGACGAGGTTGTGGAGGTCCCCAAGGACGGCGAGGCGCTTGTTTGGCCCGATGTCACATGGGAGACCCTCGGCGGCCCCGCCGACGGCGACGAGGAGGAGTAGGACATGGGAGCGACCGGCCTGTTCGGCCAGTGGGGTTGGGGTGTCGAGTCGACCCCGGGGACCGCCGTCACCGTCAACAAGTTCTGCGAGATCGAGTCGGCCAACTACGACGTCGAGAAGCAGGTCGTCCAGGGCAAGGGCATCAAGGCGGGGCAGACCGTCCCACTGTCCGGCCGCCGGTACTCCGGCGGCACCGCCTACACCGGCAAGGTCAAGGTGCCGGTGACGACCCTCGGTCTCGGCCAGCTCTTCAGGTGGGCGATGGGGTCGTCCGCGACGGCCGTCGTCCTCGGCGGCACCGCCTACGAACAGGTGCATCAGCCCGGCGACCTTGAGGGCACCGGGCACGCGACGACCCAGCAGGTCGTGGTGCCAAGCCCGGCCGGGGACAAGACCTACACCTACGCCGGGTGCAAGTCGGCCGGGTTCACCCTGGCGTGCGAGACGACCGGGTTCGCGACCATCGAGGTCGACGTGGACGCGATGTCCGAGTCCACCATCACCGCCAAGGCGTCGGCGTCCTACACGCAGGGCGACCTGTTCCTCGGCCGTCAGCTCGGCTGCAAGCTCGGCGGCACCGTCACGACCGGCAGCGGCAAGATGGCGGTCTCGGGTAACGCCAACTTCGACGGCGTGACCGGGTTCTCGCTGGAGTGCCCCAACCCGCTGAACACCGAGCGGTACTACGCCAACGCCTCGGGGACCCGCGCCGCCGCGCTGCTCAACGACTTCCGCGAGTGGTCGATCACCCTTGAGCGCGACTTCGTGGACGACACGCAGTACAGCAACTTCACGGGCGACACCGCCGTCCCGGTCTACCTGCTGTTCACGGGAGCGGCGATCAGCGGCGGCACCGGGGATGGCACCAACTTCAAGCTGGAGATCATCCTCCCGGCCGTCAAGTGGGACCAGGCACCGCACCCCCTCGACGGGCCGGACCTCCAGAAGCAGTCCCTGAAGGGCACGATCCTCCACGACAGCACCAACGGGTTCCTGCAGCTCCGCTACGTCAACACCGAGACCACGATCTGAGTGGCCGGAGAGGTAGGGATCAGGCTGGACCCCGACCCTCTGCGGGGTCTAGCCCGATCCCTCCGCAAGCTGAACACCGACCTGTCGAAGGGGTTCAGCAAGGAGATGCGGCACGCGATCCAGCCGGTCGTGGACGCGGAGAAGAAGGCCGCCCTGTCGGCCGGGGCCCGGCGGGGCGCTTCCCCGTCACGCCGGAAGATGTCGAGGGTCAACCGGGCCACCGGGTGGCGTCCCCAGCAGAACCCTCGGGGGTCACTGCGGCACGCCCTGGCCGCGTCGATCCGGCAGGACACCGCCTTGTCCGGCGGGAAGATGACCAGGGTCGGGGTGAAGATGTCCGGCACCTCGTTCGCGAGGAGCCTGCGGTCCCAGCGCGGCCGGTCACGGTCGGCTGAGAAGCTCCCCCGCTACATCGAGGGCGACGTCCCCCGGTGGCGGCACCCGATGATGGGGCAGCGGCAGGAGTGGCATGCCTCCCAGCCGATGCCGTTCTTCCGCGACACCGGGAAGGCGATGACCCCGCAAGTCGTGGCGGCGATGGGCCGCGTCATGGAGTCTTACGCTCGGCGCATCCCGAAGGGATGGCAGGTCAAGTGACGGAGGCAGGGTGAAGATCGAGCTGGACTACCAGGGAGAGACCTACGAGGTCGAGACTGACCGGGTCCTCGACTGGGACGAGGGCGTGCTGATCGAGCAGATCTGGGGCGGCCCGATCCCCAAGTGGGAGAAGGCCGTGCAGGACGGCTACCTCTCCGCGATCAAGCCGTTCCTGTTCGTCTACGTCAAGAGGCGTCTCCCCGAGATCCGGTACAAGGACTTCAACTTCCCCCTCGACGCGGTGCGGTTCATCGAGGAGGAGGGCGACGACGATGGGCCGGGGGAATCGGAGGGCGAGGACTCGTAAGGCAGCGCATCGAGTACCTCGCCGTCTTCGCGCACCTGTTCGGCATCCGGCCGTGGGAGACGAGGCTGCTGACGGTCGGCGAGTTCCGTGCGCTGGCACAGGCTGCCGATGACTGGCATGAGCGGTCCAAGGAGGTCTGAACGATGGGCGTGAACACCGACGTCGTCCTGAGGTTCGTCGGGAAGGACGACACGCAGGGGGCGTTCCGCTCTGTCGACAAGAGCCTCACGGCGACGATCACCAAGGGCTCGGCCATCGGGTCGATGCTCGGCGGCCTGGCGACCCGGGGGGTCTCGGCGGCGGCCAGCGGGATCGCCGGGATGGTCAAGACGGGCCTGGCCGGGGCGAGCGCCTACGAGCAGAGTAACCAGGCGTTCACGAAGATGCTCGGCTCGGCCGCCGCCGCCAAGACGTTCCTCGATGACCTGCGGGTCGCCGCCGCCGCCACGCCCTTTGAGCTGCCCGACCTCATCGAGGGGTCGAAGCGCCTGATGGCGTTCGGGTGGAACGCGAAGGAGGCCAAGGACATCCTCCTCGTCGCCGGGGACGCGGCGGCCGGGATGGGCTCCGGCGCGGAGGGAATCGACCGGATCACCCGGGCCCTCGGCCAGATGCGAGCCAAGGGCAAGGTGAGCGGCGAGGAGATGATGCAGCTCGCCGAGATGGGCATCCCCGCCTGGCAGTACCTCGCCGACGCGATGGGGAAGAGCATCCCCGAGGTCCAGAAGATGAGCGAGAAGGGGCTCATCCCGGCGACCAAGGCCGTCAAGGCGATCACCGACGGGCTACGGGACGGCACCAAGAACGCCCAGGGCTTCGGCGGCATGATGGACAAGCAGAGCCAGACCCTTGAGGGCCGCATGTCGACCCTCAAGGACACCATCGGCAACGCCCTGACCGACCTGTTCCTGCCGATGCTCCCGGCCATCAACACGGTGATCATCAGCCTCACCGAGAAGCTGGGCACCATCGGCCCGAAGATCAACGAGTTCATGGCGAAGGCCGCCCCCACCATCGCGGCCGTGTCGAAGTTCTTCGCCGAGTCCCTGCTCCCCGCCGTCCAGCGTGTCGCCGAGGTCGTCGTCACCCAGCTCGTCCCGGCATTCGTCAAGATGCTCCCCGTCCTCGCCGGAGTGGTGACCTGGGTGAAGAACAACGCGACCTGGCTGGTGAAGGTCGCCGCAGGTCTCGCTCTGGTAACGGTCGCGGTGAAGGGCGGGACCGCCGCCTACCGGGCGGGGACCGCTGTCCTCCACGCCTACCGGGCCGCGAAGCAGACGATGGTCCTGTGGACCTACTCGTCCCGCCTGGCGCACCTGAAGAGCACGGCCGCCATCGTCGCGCACAAGATGGCGACCATCGCCCACACCGCCGTCGAGAAGTCGGCGGCCGTCGCGACCCGGCTCTGGGCCGGTGCCCAGGCCCTCGCCCACGGTGCCCTCAACGTGGGGAAGCTCATCGCCCACAAGGCCGCCCTGGCCGCGCACACTGCGGCGGCGGCGCTGGCCCGGGGCGCTGCCCTCGCGTGGGCCGGTGCCCAGGCCCTCGCCCACGGCGCGATGAACCTGGCGAAGCTGGCCGCGCATACCGCCGCCGTCGTCGCCTCGACCGTCGCGCAGAAGGCCATCGCCGTCGCCACGAAGGCATGGGCCGCAGCGCAGTGGCTGATCAACGTGGCGATGAGCATGAACCCCATCGGGCTGGTGATCGCGGCCATCGCCGCGCTGGTCGCCGCCATCGTCATCGTCTGGCGCAAGTCGGAGGGATTCCGCGAGGTCGTCCGCGCAGTGTGGGAGGGGATCAAGGTCGCGTTCAGCGCGGGGGTCGCCTGGGTGAAACGCGTCCTTCAGGCCGGGTGGGACATCCTCAAGAAGATCTTCTCCTGGTCGCCGATGGGCATCATCGTCACCAACTTCGACAAGATCATCGGATGGTTCAAGGGCTTGCCCGGCAAGATCGGGGCGGCGCTCACCACGATCAAGGACGTCTTCCTCGGACCGTTCAAGGCCGCGTTCAACGCGGTCGCCAGGGCGTGGAACAACGGGCCGGGCAAGCTCAGCTTCAAGACCCCCGGGTGGATGGGACCGTTCGGCGGCAAGGGATTCGACATGCCGGACATGCCGATCCTCGACTCCGGTGGAATCGTGCGCGGACCCACCCTCGCCATGCTCGCCATGAACAACCGGCCCGAGCTGATCGTCCCCCTCGATGACGTGCGGACCATGCCGAAGCCCCGGCCCATCCCATCGGCGGCACGCCCCCAGCCCGAGCTGCACATCCATCTCCCCGAGGGCCCCTACCTCGGCGACAAGCGCGCCGTGAGCGCCTGGGTCGTGGACGCGCTGAACACCGCAGCGGCCAGGGGATACAGGCCGAAGATCGCATAGGAGGACAACGAACATGGCGGTCTACCAGTACGGGCACGCGGCCGAGTACCTGCTGCGCGGCTACTTCGGCGACCTGGCCTCGGCCGGGGTGACCGTCAAGTTCGCCCTCGTCACCTCCAGCTACACCTTCGACGCCGACGGGCACGACGCCTGGGCCGACATCAGCGGGGAGGTCGCCGCAGGCAACGGTTACAGCTCCGGCGGCTACACCCTGACGTCGAAGGCGGTGAGCTACAACACCTCGGTCAACCGTGGGATCTTCACCGCCGCGAACGCGCAGTGGACGGTGGGCTCGGGCCAGACCCTGACCGCCCGAGGCGGGATCTGCTACCTCTACAACGCGACCCCCGCCAACGCGTACCTGCTGACCTACTTCGATTTCGAGAGCGACAAGGTCACCAGTAACGACACGTTCGTGGTCGCACCCGATTCCTCCTACGGCTACTTCTACATCCAGGCCTGAGCCGTGGCGATCCACGTCTCGGCGAGGAAGGGCTACCCCGGCGCGGTCGATGACCCGCGCCCACCGCCCCCCGAGGGGCTGCCCGGGCAGCCCCCGAGCGGCTACTTCTACTGGGGGAGCTCGGTCGGGGACAACGCCCTCGGGGCCGGTAGCGACCCGACCATCGCCGAATTTGAGGCCTGGCTAGGGGTTCCTCTCACCGCCTACCGGGGCTACGTCTCCAAGGCGACCGTCGACTCCGGTCTGACCCAGGCGCAGAACGCTCTGCGGACCCGAATCAGCAACGCCCTCGCGACCCGGGCGCTGCCGTTCGTCTCGACCAAGACGCCGTCCAACGACTGGGCGGGGATCGCTGCCGGGGAGCGGAATGCGTGGCTCGACGGCATGCTCGACGTCGCGTGCTCTTTCACCGATGCGGTGTGGCTGGTCTTCCACCATGAGCCGAAGGGCGACGGGACGCCGACCGACTTCAAGGCGATGCAGCGGTACATCAGGGCGCGGCTGGAGGCTCGCAGCGACGGCGGCAACGTCTACCTGTGGGCGATCCTCAACGGCTACCAGTTCGTGGAGGACTTGGCCGGGTTCAGGGCGTGGCGGCACGACGACGGCGTCCATGCCTTCGGTTACGACCGCTACTACCCCGGGAATTTCTCGTCCCCGGCGTCGGCCGAGGGGGCGCTCGACCCGGCCTACGAGATCAGCGACTGGGGCTACAAGACGGCCATCTGCGAGACCGGGTGCCTCACCGACACCAGCAACCGGGGCCGGGCCGAGGACTGGGTGGAGGATCTCTACTCCCGGGCCCACACGCACGGGGGGGTCGAGGCCGTCTGCTGGTGGAACCAGGCCCAGTACCGGATGCGCTACCTCGGGGCGACTGAGAACCTCGACAGTCCCGACTACGAGCGCAGGCGGGGGTGGCGCACCTGCTACGCCGGGTCGTGGACCTACGCGATGCCCACCGTGCCGGTCAACTACGGGTGAGGTGAGGCATGGCGACGTCAGTCATCGGCACCTCGGGCAACGACGCCGGGACGGGATCGAGCACGACCCCCCGGCTCACCATGCCCAGCGGGATCAACGCGGGGGACGTCGCCGTCTACGCGGTCCACTGGAACACCTCGGACACGGTCTCGTCCTTCACCGGCTGGACCCAGGTGTCCGGCTCCCCGCTGACCGGCAACGGCACGCTCTACAGCGCCTGCTACTACCGGGTCTGCGACGGGACCGAGGGCGGTGACAGTGTCGGCCCGACGATGAGCGGCGGCTGCCGGTGGGTGGTGCAGTGCGTCGTCGTCCGAGGGGCGACCCCCGGGCTGGACAACGTCGCCACCCTCCAGCGGACCCTCACCTCCGACACGACGACCCTCACCCTCGCCGGGATCACCCCGGTCGCCAACAACTGCCTGATGATCGGGCTCGGCGGTGCCCTGACCTCGGCGAACGGCGCGATCCTCGACTACACCCCCGGCTCGGGATGGACCGAGCGCGCCGACGACTGCTGCGCCTACGCCTCCGCCCCGAACCGCCCGGCCATCATCCAGACCAAGCAATTGACGGGGCAGGCCGGGTCGGCGCAGGGAACCTCCACCGCGACCGCCTCGGGGAACATCACCCGGCAGAACACCTTCATGGTGACTGTCGCCCCGTCCGGCGGCGGCGTCACCGTGACCCCCGGCGCGTTCACCCTCGCCTCGCCCACCCTGGAGACCGGCGACGGGGTGACCATGACGGCCATCCCGGCCGTCGGCGGTCTCCCGTCGCACTTCGCCCTCGTCGGGGCCCCGGGCGTTCGGACCTACACCACGGGCGTGCCCACCGGGTCCCGGGTCGACCTGGCCCCGGCCGGGTTCGTCTTCACCGCCGTCGACCCCTACTACGTCGGCCCCGTCGGATACTCAGGCGACGGTGTCAGCGTTCACTTCCTCGTCAACGACAACTGGGTGGACCTCGGGGACCGGGTCGCGCTCGACGGGCCCGGGATCGTCTACAGCTACGGCAAGCCGACACGGTGGGACGACCTCGCCCCCGGGACGGCGAACCTCACCCTCCGCAACAACGACGGGGCCGTCACGCCGGACTCCCCCGCCGCGACCTACCCGATCACCCGGGGCACGAAGCTGCGGATCACCCACCGCTCCGGCGGGGTCAACACCGTCGTGTTCCAGGGCAGGGTGGACGCCGCGACCCTCGACGCGTCCAACGGCCTACCCGGCTCGACCGTCACCATCTCCGCATCCGACCAGCTCGCCGTCCTCGGCCGGGTCAAGGGCGTGCCCATCCCCGAGCAGCGCGCCAAAGCCCACCCGGGCCTGTGCGTCTGGCTGCCGATGGACGACCCCGAGGGGTCGAGGGCGCTCCGCAACGTCGGCCACGGCCGGTCCGCGATGAACCTCACCGGCCCCGCCGACGTGCGAGCGGCAAGCATCGTGCCGAGCCGCTACGGTTTCGGATCGGTCACGGTCGGCGGGGACCCCGAGGGGCTCACCCTCGACGGCATGGTGGAGATCACCCGGTCCGACACCGTCCCGTCCTACGGCCCGGTCGTGCGTGCCACCTACGGGCAGCGGAGTCTCCTCCTGCGCCGGATCGAGTTCTGGTTCCGCACCACCGACGAGCCTGCGACCGGGCAGACGTTCGTCCTGTTCAGCGCGACCCACCCCTACTCCCCGGTCCTGCCGAGCATCATGGTCGGCTACAGCGCCGCAGACCCTGAGCGTCGGTGCCGGGTCTGGTACGACGACGGGTCCGGCGTCGAGGGCAACACCTCGCCCCCGGCCGTGCAGTTCACCACCGGCGGCCGGATGAACAGCGGAGTGTGGCGGCACGTCCGGCTGGACATCGACACCGTCGGCTGGACGACCACCGGGGTGTTCCTCGACGGCGAGCCGCTCGGCACGGTCCCCGCCTACAACTGGGTGGAGAGCGAGGAGCTCTTCCTCGGCGGCCAGGTCAAGCCCCGGGTCGCCGGGGGCCAGTGGCAGGTCCCGAATGCGGCCTACGCCGGGCTCGGCGTCTGGTCCTACTCGACCGACACCGCCTGGACGGTCTACCCCGACACCTGGACCCCGGCGCTGCTCACCTCGACCGACGGCGCGGCCACGCGGATCTCCGACCTCCTCAGCATGGCCGGGCTGCCGGTCGAGGTGTCGGAGACCGAGGAGACCACCGTCGGGGCGCAGAAGACCGGCGGGGACACCAGCCTCGTCGCATCCCTGTCCGACGTCCTCCGCACCACCGGGGGAAGACTCGACCTCGACCCGGCCCTCGGGGCCGACGGTGTCATCGTCGTGTCGTCCGCAGACGACATCGGGCCGACACCGGCCGTGACCCTCGACCTGGCCCTCGACATCGACGTCGGGGTCGGGGGTCTCGTCTGGCAGCAGGACGGCGACCAGATCGCGACGAGAGTCACCGCGTCGGCCCCCCTCGGGTCGGTCACCCTCGCCGACCCCGACCTGGAGCCGACGACCGAGTACAGCGTCGACGCCCAGGTCCAGACCGTCGCCGCAACCCCGACACGGCTGGTTGAGCTGGCCGGGGCGCGGCTCACGATGGCGACCGGCCGCCGACGGCTCGCCGCCGTCACCGTCGACACCGGCTCCTCCCAGACCTCGGGGCTGGCCCAGGCCATGCTGCGCCCGGTCCCCGGGTCGAGAGTCAGGGTGACGTCGCTCCCCGGCAGCTACTTCGGCCGGACCTGGGAAGACGGCATCATCGAGCAGGTCACCGTCACGCTCCGGCGGCACGGCCCGGTCACCACGCTGGTCCTGTCCCCGGCCGACGTGCCGAGCGCCGAGGGCCTGTTCGATGACACCGAGCGGGGCCGGTTCGCCGCCGACGGGCAGACCCTCTACAACCCCATCGCCGCCGCCGACACGACCCTGACCGTCGCCACCCCAGCCGGGAAGCCGACGATCACCGTCGCCTCCGACGACTTCCCCATCGACCTCGACGTCGGCGGGGAGCGGATCAGGGTCGTCTCAACCCTGGTCCCGAACGGCACATTTGAGACCGACGTGTCCGGCTGGACCGCGTGGTTCGGCTCCCCGGTCACCATCGCCCGGTCGACCGCGCAGCACCACACCGGGGCCGCGTCGGCGCTGCTCACCCTCACCTCGACCACCTCGGTGTCGATGGGCTGCTCGGTCGCGACGATCCCCGGCGAGACGTACACGCTCAGCGCGTGGATCTACATCCCCGCCAGCGGTGGCGTCACGTCGGCCAGGATCGAGCCCCTGTTTGAGGCCTCTGGGCCGAACGTCACCACCAAAGGGTCCTGGCAGAAGAGCACGGTCACCTGGGTCGCCGACGACACCTACTGCTGGGTGTCGATGAGCCTCGACGGGTCGAGCGGCCAGACCGCCTACTACGACGACGTCCGGCTCCTGTACGGGTCGAACAGCCTCGATGACGCGGTCCTGCCGGGCAGCACGTCGCCGCAGACCTTCTACGTCGCCCGGGGGATCGCGCCGACGATTGCAGTGGCGCATCCTGATGAGACGCCCGTCCGGGTCTGGCAGGAGTCGGTGTTCGGGATCTAGCGGAGGAGAAGCATGACGGCGATCCCCAGCCAGCAGACCGTGTCGGTCGGGCAGAAGGTCAAGGCGTCCCTGTGGAACGACGACGTCCGAGACCTCGCCAACTTCCTGCTCAACCCGCCGAGCGTGCGGTCCTACCAGGCGTTCGTCACCACGACGATGGGCACCTCGGGCACGACCTATGTCATCGGGCTGGACTGGGAGGAGTGGGATACCTGCTCGATGCACGCCGGGGGAACCGTTTCCAAGCACTACGCCGTCTACCCAGGCAAGTACCACGTCCTGGCGCAGACCAGCTTCGCGGCCGACGCCGACGGGCAGCGGTACGTCTACATCCGCAAGAACGCCAACGGAAGCGCAACCGGCGGCACCCTCATCCAGGCCGTGTCCTGCGACGCGGTCGGCTCGGGCAGCACCAGCCTGATGGCCCAGGTCGAGGTGTCGCTCGCCGAGAACGACTACCTGGAGATGTTCGCCATGCACACCGCCGGGAATTCACTCGCGACCAACGCGGGGATCTCCGCGACCTTCTTCTCGATGACGTGGCGGGGGGCATGAACGGAGTTGAAGACGGCGGGATACATGTAGAGCGCAGACTCGACGCCATCCTCGACGCCGTCAGCTCGCTGCGGTCCGAGGTCTCCGAGATGACCGCGTGGGTCAAGGCCGAACGCGAACGGATGGACCGGGTCCAGACCGACCTCATGCACCTCCGCGACCGCCATGAGACCGACCTCCGCGCAGTGCTGGCCCGGGAAGACCTCTACGCCACCAAGAGTGAGCTGGCCGCGCTGGAGTCGGAGATGGTCACCAGGCAGCGGTGGATCGTCGGCCTACTCGTCACCATCCTGCTCGCGGTGGCCGGAGCGGCCATCACCCTGTTCCCACACCTAGGAGGATGAACCCCCCATGAGCCCCTTCGCACGCGACTGGTTGGAGCGGGTCCTTTGGACCCTGGCGCAGGTCATCATCGGCGTGCTCATCGTGGAGACCGCCGACCTGCCCTACTGGTGGGTCGCCCCCCTCGCCGCCGTCCTGTCGGCCCTCAAGGGCCTGATCGCCCGTAAGGTCGGCGACCCGAACAGTGCCTCGCTCGGCGGTGACGTGTGAGCACACTCGTCTACCTCGGGGCCGGTCACGGCAAGGCCTACCCATCCGGCGGGTACGACCCCGGTGCCGTCAGCGGCTCGATGGTCGAGGAGGTCAACGCCGAGAAGGTCGTGGCCCACGCGGCGACCGCGCTGCGGCGCTGCGGGTTCGCCGTCGAGGCCGACGTCAACGCCGAACAGCGGTCCTACGTCGAGGCCGCCGCCCGGGCCAACGCCGTCCACGCCGCCTACGCGATGGAGATCCACTACAACGCCGGGGGAGGGTTCGGCTCGGAGGCGTACATCCTCACCGGGGCGACGACCCGCACCCGGTCCATCGCCGAGCGGATCAGCCGGGCGGTGGCCCTCGCCTGCAACCATCCCGACCGTGGGGTCAAGGAACAGGCGGACCACTACTTCAACCGGGTCACGTCGATGCCGAGCTGCATCCTTGAGGTCGCGTTCCTCGACAACGCGGCAGACCGTGGCATGGTCCTGGCGACCGGGCACCACCAGAGGGTCGGCGAGGCCATCGCGTCGGCCCTGTGCGCCTCGTTCGCGATCCCCTACCGGCCGCCCGTCCCCGTGGCCCCGCCGACGCCCCCCGCGCTGAGCGTCGACCAGCGGCTGGCTGCCCTAGAGTCCAGGGTGACGAAGCTGGAGGCACGATGACCGACTACGCGACCCGTCTGAACCTGATCGGGGCCGAGGCCGACACCCAGGTCGGTGAGCTCGCCGCCGAGAACACCGGGCTCCGGTCGGAGATCGTCCTGCTGGAGGCCGAGGTCGCCAGGCTCCAGGCCATCATCGACTCCCAGCCCCCGCCGCCCCCGCCGCCGCCGCCCCCGCCGCCCCTCCGCACCCTGTTCGGCTGCTCGGCCCCGTCGGGCATCGACCCGCTGGAGCAGGCCCTCGGGGTGCGGCTCGCGGCCAGACGGTCCTACGACCGCTCCATCCCTGCCGCGTTCAGCGCCCATGAGGCATGGGTCGACGTCGGCCGCCGGGCATCGGTCCTCAGCGTCAAGGCCACCGACTGGACGGCGAGCGGCCGAGCTCGGGCCGCCGACGCCATCCGAGCGTTCGGCTCGACCTGGCCCGAGGGCCATGTCGGCTACCTGATCGTCAACCATGAGCCGGAGAACGACGGCCGGGCCGCCGCAGACTTCAGGGCGCTCCAGGCCGCCGTCGTCGCCGCGTGGAAAGAGGTCGCGCCGGGCATCCCCATCGGCGGGAACCTGATGAGCTACAGCACCGTCCCGGCCTCCGGCCGCAACCCCGACGAGTGGGTCTACGACGGGTGGGACTTCCTGAGCTGGGACGGCTACAACAAGGCCACGAAGACCATCGAGCAGGTCTTCACCCCCTGCATGGCCGTCAACATCAGGCACGGCGGTCTGCCGTTCGCCATCGCCGAGTACGGGGACGTCAACGACTCGACCCGCCTGACCTGGACCCGGCAGGGGGTCGAGCTGGTCGCCTCCCACGGCGGCCCGTTCTGCACCTACTGGAACAGCACCCAGACCGGCCTGCCCTACGTCTGGAAGAACGCCCAGTATCCGGCGGTACGGGACATCGCCCTCGCCTACGGGGGGACCGCGCTCTGACATGGGACGACGGCCCGGCGTGGGCGGGGGAGGCCGCCCACGGCCGGTGACCGTCCCCTGCGAGCGGTGCGGTGCCGACGTCGCCGTCCACGCCACCGGCCGACTCCCACGGTTCTGTGAGCCGTGCGCCTACGACCGGGAGCGGGAGGCGGTCGCTCGGAAGCGCGACCGGGAGTCCGGCACCCAAGCTCGCCGCCGGACCCCGGCCGAGCGTGAGGCGGTCGCCGGGCGGTCGCCGGGGGAGGTCGTCGCCGAGAGGCTGGTCGACCGGCGGCTCAGGATCGAGCAGGCCCGTCCGCTGATCGCGATGGCGCTGCTGACCCTGTCCTCGGAGCACCCGGCCACCCCGATCCTGCGGGAGGCCTACTCCGTTCTGGACTGCTCCCCGTAGCCGTATCAGGCCGTATCAGGGAAACCCGATACTCGAGGTCGGGGTCGAATGGGGCAGAATGACGGCCCAATGGGGCAGAATGAGAGGCGTCCCGGGGGGAGGCCCCGGGGCCAGGCGAGCTTGGAGGAAGACCCCGTGACCATGACCCGAGCAGCGAGGCTGCGCCACCAGGAGGCCGAGCGCCTCCGCGAGCAGGAGGGGGACGGTGTGAACACCTACCGGCCGGTCGAGGCCCGAGACCTGCGCCCGGGCGACCTCGTCCTCGTCAAGTACTACGACCACACCGGCACCTGGACCGAGGTGGACGTCCCCGTCGAGACGGTGACGACCCGCCGCTACGGCCGGGGGTCCCGCATCATCGTGACCTGGGGGAAGGGGTGGGGCGAGGGGTCCTACCCACCCGGGAAGATCTTCGGCGTGACGACCCGGCCCGTTGCCCTGACCCGGTGGGAGGGCTACGTCCTCCGGCGGGGGCTCCTGAAGCTCATCGATGACGGGCACACCCCCGAGGACATCTACCGGGAGGCCCTCGCCCTGTACGGGAAGCTCCCGACCAGCCCAGAGGACATCCCCTACCGGGAGAAGCCCATCCGGCTCGGGGAGGACGCCCGATGACGACCCTCGGAGTCTGGCCCCTGTGCCGAGACGGCCAGCACCAGCGATGCATCGGCCGCCCCCACTGGCGGGGCCAGCCGATGTGTACCTGCCCCTGCCACACCACACCACCGGAGGAGAGCGATGAGTAACCGCAGCATCGACCTGGAGGCGTTCATCGCCGAGCTGGTCGCGTTCAGTGGGGCCCCGAACCGGGAGGCCGCGATGGACTACCTCATCCCGTTCGCGGCGGTCGTCCGTATCGCCGAGGCGTCCCCCTTCGGTCCGATCCGCGCCGGGCTGGTGGCGGCGGCCGACCCTCGGCAGGATCTGCCGTGAACGCCAACGAGATGCACGCGGCCGACGTCGGCCTGGCGACCGACCTGATGCGCCTGTTCTACGTCTCGGCGACCGCCCGGGGACCGGAGTCCCGCGACATCGGCCTGGTCGTCTTCGACGCCGCCGTGACAGAGATCTCCCAGAGGCCGGAGGCCGCCGCGAGGATGCTCTGGACCCTCGTCGTCACGAACGTCGGCCTGGCCTGCGCCCAAGCCCCCCTGCGGGGGGTCAGCGTCGAGACGATCCTCAAGCAGATGGTCGAGGCCGCCGAGGAAGCCGACGAGGACGCCGCCCGGGAGGAGACGTCCCAGTGGAATTGACCGAGGTCGTTCTGGAATTCGACGTCTTCGGGACCCCCGTGCCACAGGGATCCATGCGGTCCTACGGCCGGTCGGTCGTCCCGACGAACGCGTCGAGGCTTCGGCCCTGGCGTTACGCCGTCGCCGCAGAAGCCGAGGCCGAGATGGCCCGGGCCGGGATCCCCGGCTGGCAGCACGGGCCGGTCAGCGTCGAGGTCGTGTTCCGAATGCCCCGACCGAAGAGCCACTACCGGGCGGATGGCCGCCTGAAGGAGACCGCACCGTTGTGGACATGGAAGCGCCCAGACATCGACAAGCTGCTCCGCGCCGTCCTCGACGGCATGACCGATGCAGGGGTGTGGACCGACGACTCGCAGGTCGTTGGCGTCCAGGCCGCCAAGTACTACTCCGACGGCCCACCGGGGGCGGCGGTGTCGGCATGGGGGACTAGGCGGCCCGAGTGGTGGGCCCAGTGAGCCCCCTCGTCGGCACCCTGCTGTTCATGGCGGCGACCTTCCTCGGCGTGCTGCTCCTGCTGGCCGCGCCCGGGGCCCTCCTGATGATCGCCGTCGTCGTGTTCGTCGTCGCGCTGCTGAGGGAGGAGAGCACATGACCGATGACCGGATGATGCCGCCGGAGGAGGTCGCCGAGCTCCTCGGCGTGTCCGAGGCTGCGCTGCGGAAGTGGAGAGCGGAAGGAGCCGGGCCGCCCTACGTCCGGCTCGGCTACCGCACGGTGCGCTACCGGCACCGTGACGTCATGCGATTCCTACGGGTCAGAACGGAGGCGAAGTGAACGGGAACGGCCAGGCCCCGCAGGTCCAGCCGGGCAGCAACGCCCTGGCGCAGCCGGGCCCGGTGCAGGTCACGCTGCAACAGAGGACCGCGCACGGGCAGACGTGGGTGGTGCTGCTGTTCGACCTGCCGACGGGGACGGCCGTCATCCATCTGCCGCCGGACATGGCCGAGGGTCTCGGTCGTGGCCTGACGCAGCTCGGGCAGCAGGCCAAGTCCGGCCTGATCGTCCCGACCCCGAAGATCCCACCCATCTAGGGCAGGCATGGCAGGCGAGGCACGGCTCGGCGCGGCTCGGCACGGCAGGGCTCGGCGTGGCAAGGCATGGCAGGCGGGGCAGGGCGTGGGCGGGGCCCGGCTGGGCATGGCGAGGCATGGCAGGGCAGGCAAGGACCCCCAATCGGAACCGGAGAGAAGAAGGAACGGCGATGGCTATTAGCAAGGCACCGCAAGGCCCCATCCGCCTGATCCCCATCGAGCAGGACACCCTGATCGTTGAGGTGAAGGGGACCAGTCCGCTGATCGTCCACGCGTGGTCGCAGAAGGCCAAGCAGATGATCCTCGACAAGCAGAGCGGGAAGAAGCCCCAGCGCGAGCCGAAGGACCCGGTGCAGGACTACCTCGACTCCATGTACCGCCTGACCGACGGGCGCACCGGCATGCCAGCCACGGCCTTCAAGAAGGCGACGGTCGCCGGGGGCCGGTTCTTCAAGGGCTCGGTCACGATGGCCGAACTCCGGCCGATGCT
>Ga0316626_10000097_pt1 | contig 31237 bp, 42 predicted proteins | sample OWC_Aug_T1_C1_D5_FD_207656 | JGI IMG/M metagenome (GOLD analysis project Ga0316626, IMG submission 207656) | Wetland soil microbial communities from Old Woman Creek delta, Ohio, United States - OWC_Aug_T1_C1_D5_A | ecosystem: Environmental > Terrestrial > Soil > Wetlands | place: USA: Ohio...
AGCCGGGCTCGGCGCAATACCGCAAGGCAGCCGTCGGACTCAATGGTAATGCCTCGGAGGTTTCACCCACGCCTGCGCGGCCAACTTAAAGACGGCTGATTGGATGGCCAGGTCGTCCGCCGACCGTCCTGACGACACGTCCATGATGGGGGTGGGTGGGTGCGCGTGAGGATGGGGGTGGGACCGTCGACGGTCCCTGGCCAGGAGCCAGTCGGCCATCCAGATAGACGGCCACGCCGGCACGAGCACGAGGGCCGCGAGGAAACGCCAGATCATGGCGTCACCAGGCGCCCCAGAGATGGGCTGCCAGTCGTGCCCAATACCGCACTCTCGCCCACCGTCGGAGACGACGTTGCACACACCACGTCCAATGGTCCAACTCGCTGGAGGTCATCGTGGTCCTCCCGCCGACAGGCCGGGCAGCACCAGTCGGGCCGCGCCTGCCGAGGTAAACCTAACACCCAAATGCGATAGGTGTGCGCGCAACGTGGGCAGGGTTGCCACGTCCAGTCCACGGGCGCACCCGTCAACGTGCCACGTGGGAGGGCGTAGTCGCTCATCGTCCGTCTAGTGCCTCCCACAGGCGGTCGCACAACTTGTCGTAAACAGTTCTTGACCCACCGAACGGCGGCTCAGCTATGAGCAGCGCTTCTTGGCACTCCTGTAGGAGCGTGATCCACTGGCCGACGACAGCCTGTGCCTGGTCACGCTCGCGGGTCAGTTGCGCCAGATACGTTCCTGCATCCTTGCACGTCTGGCAGACCGGGATGACCTTGTCGGTCGCCATCCCACAGCTTGGGCAGATGGGCAGATTAAAGTCCTGCGGCATCAGCGCACCTCCAGTGCCGCTGCCAGTCGGCAGTCTGGCGCGTGAGCGTCTTCTATAGACCCACACGACGGGCAACTATGCCAGTCATCGCCATTCACACCCCACTCCACTTCCCGCAGCAAAGCGCGTAGGTGGTCGCGCTCTATGACGATTTGCCGCACGGATTCACCAATCTCGGTCGTGCCGTCGCCGTAGCCAATAGCCATCACCACCGCGTCCAACTGCTCCTGTTCGCCAGCCATGATGTCGGCGCACACTTGCAATTCGCCACAGCAGCCGCTCCGTAGTTGGCCGCACACGTTGCATATGTCACCAGACTGCTTCAGGTCCATGCGTCCTCCGTCGCTCATCACGGCCACCGATTGCGTAACTGCCACAGGTCGTAGAGTTCCCACAGGCGCATGGTGACGACCAGGCCCGCGCCGATACCAACGCCCAGCGCGAACCAGCGCACGACAAGGGCGGCCGACCACACGAGCACGTCAGTCATGACCGCTCACCGCAGGCGCAGGGGCACGTCCACAATGCCAAACGCCCTCAGCAACCAAATGCAGAGCACTAACACCACGACCACCCTGATGACCACCTTGACGGGCGGGCTCAGCGGGACGTACGTTTCCACGAGATAGAGCACCAATCCGACGACGACGAGTAGCACCAGTAATTCGATCATGGGTCACTCTCCTCGCTGGAACACCCAGCAGATGCCGCCGACCATGACGGCCACCAGCACCACGACCACCCACTCACCGCCGGTCATTGATGGGCGCTGGTTTCAGCGCCTTCCCCCACGGGCACCACGGCTGACGTCACCGTGCTGGCTTCATGCACCCACCCGCATTCAGGGCACATGGCTTTGTAGCTGACGTGAAATGCTTGCACGTTCGGTGGGTTGTAAGGCACCTTCTCGTAGCCAAACTGAAAATATTGCTTCAAGCCATACTCATGGCACGCAGGGCACGTATCGGTTCTGTCTGCACTCATCGCTCCTCCAGTGCCGCCTTCACGTTGAGCCACACGCGGGTCGGTAACTGCACGTCTATGTAGTCACCCAGCGTCCCACACAACGGCTCGGCCTGCCCAACCTCCCGCAGCAGGGCGAGGGCTTCATCGCGCTCGAACTCTGCGGCATCCAACTCCGACCCAGCGACAAGCGTGTCCGGCCACCCCGCTTCGAGCGCCGCCACCATTTCACGCAAATGTTCCTCCGCAACACGCGCCTCGTCACGCTCACGGGTTAGTTGTGCCAAATAAGTTCCTGCATCCTTGCAGGTCGGGCAGACCGGGATGACCTTGTCGGTCGCCATCCCACAGCTTGGGCAGATGGGCAGATTAAAGTCCTGCGGCATTAGGGCACCTCCAGTGCCGCTTTCCATCCCTGAACAAACCCCACGAAGCATCCGGCGAGACGGCTATCCGTCGTGCCCCACTCCTGCTGAGTGGTCACCCACGCGATAAACCGCGTCATCACAAGAGGCTCCTCATTCGCCTCGTCGCTCGTCTCGCAGCCAATCTCGACCATCGTGGACGCGGCCCATCCCCAGCACGCGATATACACCGCTTTTCGCGTCATTCCCACTCCCACAACGTCAGCAGGGCATACACGACGCACACGGTCATCGCTCCGAACGCGAACCCGGAGACAAACCCCAGCACAGCATCGGGCGTCATGCCATGCGCTCCACCGACACGCGCACACCGGGCGCCTCGCCTGGTCCTGGCCACTGCTTTGCCGCCGTCACCAGACACACCTGGTTGTCGTCGTGATAGGCAATGCCCGACAGCGCGTCGAGAATGCCGCGCACGAGCTTGTCCAGGTCGGGCCGGGACGTGGGCCGAATGCGCGACTTCGGCACGCTCTTGGGCCGAGGCAGCCTGAACGTCAGGGCCACCAGGACCGGCTGCGGCGGCGCAATGACCTGCCACCCCACCCGTCGCGCTTCGACCCCGGCCGCATAGCGCACCAGGTCACGCCAACTGTGCAGCTGCGGATTGTCGCTCGTGACGATGGCGCGCCGGCCACGCACGAACGCCCGCGCACTACCCTGCGGCTGCGGCACGCCCGACACGTCCACCGTGAGAGTCACGACGCCCTGCCAGTCCACCGCTTGCACAGCGCCACGCGCCGGGCTTCGGCCGCGTCCACTTCGGCCTTGGCGCGCGCCCGAAACTGCGCCTGCGCCAGCCGCCGCACACTCACCGTGCCGTTGAATTGCCCCGGCTCACCTAACGCATACTTCCTCGCGCCTAACACCTGCGCGCCATACGGCTCCATACGCACCCAGTTCGGGTCCACGCGCTGGTCCCTCGGCGCCAGCAGCCCGCCCTTCGTCCCGCCGTCCGTCGGCAGGCCGCCATGCCACAGCACGTCGAACTGCTCGCGCCAGTCCATTAGCGCCTCCGCACGAAGAAATCCGAATGACTGCCCACGGGCGGGTCGTCGTAATACTCGTCGCCCGTCGCCCGGTGGACATACACCCAGCGTGGCCCACTGCCGGCTCGGGCGCGTTCGTCCAGCGCCACCGCCGTCTGCCGCACCACCGCCGCCGCCGGGAACCACTGCGAGGACTGTGCCACCTCGCGCATGGCCGACTCGACGACGTCGAACGGCAGCGACACCAGCACGTCCCAGTAGCCCGTAATGCGCTCGTCGCTCAGCGGCTTGTCGTAGACCGCCGCCAGGCGCTTCATGGCCGAGAGAAACGCGGGCTTGTCCGACAGCGTCATGGCGTCACCGTGCCCAGGAAGCGCGCCCCCACCGACTCAGCCTCACGTTGTTCGCGCGTCCTGCGCGTGGACGGGTGCGCCTCGCCCCACCGCAGTCGCCAGAATGCCCAGGCGTCGTCGCCAATGGCCTGGCTCTCGGGCCACGCGGCCAGCACTGCCAGCGCCCACTGCCGCACGTAGGCGTCGGCCTCAGAGTCCGGCTTGCCCGACAACCTGGTGAACTCCTCGAACTGGGTCGTATGCAGACACACGCGCCCGCAGACGGCGTGGGCGCGGTGGGCCTTCAGGCCCGCCGTCAGCGGCGCAGCCGCTCCCACGCTCTTTGTCTTTTGTACTGGGGTACCGGGATCGGGAACGGGGCGGAGGTTGGTACCAGCGGTACCCCCGCCGGTACCACCACTGGTACCACCGCCGGTACCGCAAACTTCCTCAGCATTTTGAACAGCGGCTTGTGGCACGCCTTCTGTCGCGCGACGAGGTCGGGGCGCTGAAGGCACCGACAGGGCTAACACAGGCGTGGTACCACCAACGGTGGTACCAGCGGTACCCCCGCCGGTACCACCAGCGGTACCGTTGCCGGTATAGCGGCCGGTCGCTGGGTGGCGCTGCTTGCGCGCGGCGTTGCGGGCGCGTTCGGCCAGCACGTCGGCCTTGCTGGGCTGGTAATGGTGGTAGTCGTGAATAACGTAGGCGCAGCCGTCGTCGCTGACGGTCCACAGGCCCACGCGCACCAGCGCCTCGGCCAGCGCCTCGGCGTCCACCTGCACGCCGGCCACGGCGACGTGGCGGAAGCTAGCCAGGCGGTGAACTTGCGCCTTCGGTATGCGGCCGTCGGTCAGTTGGCGGTTGCACCAGGCCAGGCCGCACAGGGCCAGCCAGCCGCCGACGGGCGCGAGGTCGCCCAGCTCGGCCAGCTTGTGGTGGTCAGGGAAGTGATCGTCCACGCGCACCCAGGGCATTTAGGTCCACCCAATCCGAAGGTGTGACATGTCAGTTGGGCCTAGTCAGCGGGAAGGTTATTGGCAATGTCGTCGGCCTGGTGGTAAGCGTCAGGGAAGTATTGCGACATGCGGTCCAGTCGGTGCGACGACCCAATCAGCGCCTGCTTGCCCGCATACGCAATCAACTCAAATACGCTGTAGGCCCGAAGGTGTGTGTTGCGGTCGTCAAAATTGGGAATGTCTCCATTCCGGTCGAAGGCCGGAAATGTCTTCACGGCATACCGCCAACTCTCTAAGTTCACCAACCACCACAAGCCCAGCGTCCGGTCGTCTTTTGCGTGACCGTAGAAGAACCAGTCACCCCACCCAGCCCGAACCTTGTGGTATTCCGTCGGAGCTGGCAGGCTGCGAATAGTGAACTGGTGGCCGAACTTCTTGGCGTAACCGGGGCGCCGAATCCGCACCGCAATGCGAAAATCAATATCCACCGTCAGGACACGCAGGTCTGTCGCTTCTAAACAATCTTCTTCCTCGGTCGCCTTGCGAATCAGATACCCGCCTAATATCTGCTTGACCTGCGGCAAGAACCGATCGCCAAACGTCCGGTTCTGTTCATAGGGAATCGTGTTCCCTGGGCCCTCGAGATATTTGTCTAGGTTCACGACTGCGCCTCCAGTCCCCACCCGTCAAAGCCGGGAAGAAGGCGTCGGTTGAACACGTCCAGGCGTGGCCCGGTCGTCACTCGCTGCACGACCTGGTAGAACTCAGCGGGCTTTTCGCTATGCGCGCCCCTCGGGGCATCGAAACACGTGAAGAAGTCGCGCGTGTCAATGAACTCCGGGCTTCCACGGTGGGCGTAGAGCGCGAACTCACAGTTGTATTGAGGCAGGCCGAACGGCTGGAATCCTCCGGGCTTGTGCCAGACGAACGCACACACGTAGCTGAACTGCCAGGAGTCCAAGAGCCGAAACGCCATCGGCAGAAACTTATGGGTTGTCCACAACCACAGGTGGCAGTCAGCCTCGGCAACCTGCGCCAGTGACCGCAGCTCGCCCGTAGACATGGGCAGTTCCAGGTGCGCCAATTGCGGTTCATCCATAGTCGGGTAGTCGAATCCGACCTGGTTCGGCGCGACCTCGCGCTTGATCTTCTGCATCGGCCACGGCGGGTCGATGACCAGCACGCGGTAACAGTCATCGACGGTGGTCAGTTGCCGTGAGGCAATGTCGTCCAAGTTGCGCTGAACTTCTGACTCGCGTAGAAGCTGCTTCACCCACGCATAGCGCGTCTGGGTCGTGTGTTCCTTCAGCACCTCAATGGCTTTTTCGCCGTCGTTCAGTTGCGCTAACTTCGTCTCGAACTCAGCATTCCAACCGTCCCAGACCGCATCGGGCGCGCGCGACAAAGTTCTGTAAATATGAGCCGCCTGCTTCGACAACCCTGGCGGTAGCGGGGTAATAGTGCCGCCGACAAATGGGACACCGCCGGTTCGAGTTCGCTGTGAAGTCACGTCATGTGACTTCACAGCACCACGACTATCCAAAGGCAGCATCCCGCCAATCGCACGCTCGGCATCCAAGCGAATCCGGTGATACACCCACGCTTGAGCGAAGGTGTCGCGGCGCTTCTTCGCCAACCGGCCCAGAATGTTGGCCTTCTCACGAATGACCAGCGCCTCTTGTGGGGTGCGGACGGACGCCAGCGCCGCGTCGAGTTGTTTGGGTGTGGTCAGGCCGGATTGGTCGCCGGCTGGCAGTCGGGAGATACTGTCGGTCGCCACGCTTGGTCCTCGCTGGTCTGGGTGTGGTGGGGTCGTGACGACGCGCCTCGCAAGCTGGCGTCACGGCCCCCGTTGATTGGTCCTACGCTGCTGTCGCCTCGCTGTCCGTCTTCTTCGCCTTCGCCACGCGCGCCTTGACGCGCGCCACCACGTCGCTGCTGCCGCTGCGTGCCTTCAGCACGATGGCGACCATCTGCAGCGCGATTTTGACTTCCTCGGTGGGCGCGTTCATTGCCCACCACATGACCCGTTCCGCATCGCTAATCCGCCTGCTCATCGTCGCCCTCGCAGTCCGCGCGCTACGCTTCCGACTCGGCATCCGACGACTTCCACCAGGACTGCAAGCGCTCGCGGCCCTTGCGCCGCTGGTTGTAGACCTCGACAACGGCCGCCGCGAGGCACTGCACCTTCGTGTTGCCCGTCCGAACGCGCTGCGCCTCGGCGCGCTGAATCAGTCCGCGCACTCCGTTCTTCACGCCACTCAACGCTTCAGCGAGGCGCTTCTCGTCCGTGCGTCCGTTGTAGCGGTTGAACACCAGGCCGATGCCCTCGATGAGCGCGCGGTCAAACGCAGCGTGGTCTGAGTCGTAGGCATCCCTGATGGTCCGCAGCGCCTGCCCCAGCACGACGTCTCCCGCGCGGTCATAGACCCGACCCAAGGCGTTGACCGCACCAACGGCGCCTTTGACGCGCTGCTGACTGACCTTCAATCCCTGGCTCTCGACCGTCCGCAGAATTGACGTCTCGCGCTGGCGTTCGGCGGTGCAGCGCACCTTGAACTTGTCGAACGGGTGAACCGAAAGCCGGTCGTTCATCCGGTCGAACATCTCGGCCATTTCCTGGTCGGTCAGGTTCTCGTAGACGACGCACTCAATCGTCTGCTTGCGGTCCTGGTCCTCGATCCCGTAGACATGACGCGCGCAAACAAGGCGGTGCTGGCCGTCAATGATCCAGTAGACGCCGTCGCGCCAATTCACGACGGGATAGCCGAACATCTGCTCGTCGAAGTTCTTCACCAGGTAATCAACGCGGCCGGGGCGGAGGTCACGCTGACAGGCGTTCGGCACCCGCATCTCGATGAACGGCACCGGCCGGATCTTGCACGGGCGACGTTTCAGAACGTCCACCGTCGGTACGGGCTGCGGCGTTGTCTTGTGTCCCATGGTGTCTCCCCTTTGTGAACTGATCGAGCTGCTTGATGAACGCGCGGAGCCGCCGCTCAGAACTCCGTAGCGAAGTAATCCAATCGGCTACTTCGCCCTCGTTGACCGACTGCCAATCAATCAAATTGACGTCGGCCGTGAGATGGTCCGCATCCATGACCATCCGCTCGATGATGCGGTTCGCTTGAGGTCGCCGCGTCCGACCCTGTACCTGTGTCGCGCGCACCGTGATGCCGTGCTGTCGAACCAACGCCTGCACTGAACCTTCCACCAGGCCCACCGCGTCGGCAATCTGGGCTGTGTTCGCGCCCGCATCAGCCAACTCTCGAATACGCTCGACACGCTCCACAATGGCCGTCTTAGTGCTGCGGCGCCAACCGACTGGGATCTTGTGTCGATAGACAAGAGCGTGAACGGTCTTCTTTGGCAGGCCCAGTGAATCAGCAATCTCTTGAGCCGACGCTCCCTTATTACTTAGGCGACTAATTGCCGCCGTCCGCGCCGCCACAGCTTGACGACTCTTATCTGTCAACGGCGGCATCACAACTGGTGTTGGTTTGTCCGTATTCATAGGATGTTTCCGGCTGTCTTTCGCGCGCTCGCGGGGATACCAGCGGCCGTCGTCAGTCAGCAGCTTGGAGCATGTCGGAATTTCCGAGATGGCCTCCAAGCGTTCCCGCTGCGCCGTCACGGTCTTGTCGCTGCACCCAATATGCCGGGCGAGCCAGCTATCAGACCGCTCGACCCAGCGGGGCGTGACCAGGGCGCGCCGGATGGCGTTCTGGACGTCAACATTCGTCCGCCGCATACCGTGGTCACGATTCACTGTCAGCGATTGGTCCAAAGCATCGTCGAACGTGCCTTGTGAGACGTGCGCCTCAATCTCGGCCAAGCCGAGCGACTTTGCAGCGGCGACACGATGCCAGCCGTCCGTCACCCACGCGTGCTCACTGTTCTGCACGACGGCGATTGCCGGGAAGATGTCGCCTCGCCCCATCGCCTCGGCGTATTCACGCACAAGGGCGTCGTTCATGTGCTCGCGTGGTTGGAGACGCGGGTCAAGCGTCAACGCCAATAGGTCATAAATCGCCATGTCTAGGGTTTCCCTCGTCGCCCTCGCAGTTGCGTCCACATGACGCGCAGCACGTCGCGCCACTTCGCCGCTGCCGGCCGTCGTCGCTGGTCAAGTTCATGCGCCTCGAGCAATTCCCTCATGATGTCCAGCCGGCTCATCTCGCCCTCGCCCCATAGCCGACGCGGGCGCAACTCATCGTCGCCGTTCAGCACTTCGGGCTTCACCGCCGCCCCCAGTCGGTCGGGTGGCGCTGCCATGCGCGAAACTCCGATGCCGCGCCCGGCTCTGGTGTGGCGTCGTAGCACGCAGGATCGGTCGCCCACAGCACGTCGTCCGTGGCCGAGTAGCGCCAGACCGCCTCGTTCCACAGCCACGTCCACTCGGGCCGCACGACGCGCGCCTCGCCGTGCAGACGCTCAGCCTCAGCGAATAGCGCACTGGCCTTGAAACGGTGGACCGTTGGATTCTCGAAGCCGGTCGCCGGCCTCGGCGTGTAGTCCGTCCAGGTGTCGCCCTGCTTCACCTGCACCAGCATCCATTCGGGGGCTTGGTGTGCCATGACGCACCTCAGAACGGCAACGGGTCTTCGTTAGCCGGTGGCGTCTCAGCCTCCGGCTCGTCCAGTTCCAGCGTCTTGAGGTCGAACCAGCCCGCTTTCTTCGCCGGGGCCACCACGTAGCGGCAGCGCAGCCCGACGTCGCGCGCGTCCTCCAGCGCGTCGCCCAGCTTCGTGTCGAACGTCGTGACGTGATCGCGCCCGTCGGCAAACTCGGCAATCCAGCGCGTGTAGGGCTTGCCCGACTTGGGGCTGGTTCCGGTGTTCTTACTCAGCGTTTTCACGTGCGCGTGGCCGATGACGAGGGTGACGTCGACTGGTTCGACCTTCTCTGGCTTCGCTGCCGGTGGGGTAGGCTTCGGCATCGCCACGACCGCCTGCGCCTGCTGCGCCTGTTGGCCGTCGTCATCGCCCTCAGCCGCCACACCCAGCAACGCGCCCAGCGTGTAGCGCCGCGCATACGTGATGGCGCTTCCCTGTTCCTGGGGTCGTGGGTAGAGACTCAGCGGGTAGGTCGCTTCGAGCCACTGGCCGCTGGTGTGAAACAGGCGCGTCACCAGGATGAGCCCGCCATCCAATAGCGTGGTGGCCTGCGAGACGAGCAGGCCGTGCTTGCTGAGCGCCGGCACCGTGGCATCGAGAATCATGCCGAGGTCGGCGTAGTCGTAACTGTAGGTGCCCGTCTTGGCCGTGAGGGTCTTCTTGACGGGCTGGAACTCTGCGCGGGCCTTCACGAAGGCACTCACCAACTCGTTGACGTTCTCGCTGGTGGTCATGACGCCCTCGATGTGCTGGGGTGTGTTACATTGGATGTGGACATCGACGCTCCTCGTGTCATTCGCGCTCGGCCACTGCCAATGGCCGGGCGCTTTTGTTTGTGCCCTCTAGGACATGACCGCCGCGAACAAATAGGCCAGCCACAGCAGCACGACGGCCAGCACCGAGGCGAGCCAGTCGTCCCACTTCGGCCAGGGTGATGGAGTGGGAATTGCACGCAGCCGCCGGGTTTGGCGGGACGTGTCTAGAAGTGGGGAACCGTAGGAATTGTTATCAGACACGGGCGGTTTCCTTCCGTTCTAGCGACGGTGACGCGATTGGTTCGCCCTCGTCGGCATAGCCGACGATGAACTCTTCTCGCGTGCGGCCGATGGCTGCTGCGAGTTTGGCAACCGTCAGGTCCGTCACCCAGTAGCCCTCTTCCGCCTTCTGCACCGTGGGCCGCGACAGCCCGGCCCGCTTCGCAAACAACTCCCGGCTCCATCCCCGTCTGGCCACCTCGAGGAAGATGGGCGTCAGGTCGTAGCGTGCGGTGAACCGTGGTCGCGGCATGACCGGACTGTAAACCCGCTGCTATGCGCCTGTCAAGAGGAAAATGGGGCCGACTGAAGAAAAATATTTTTCCTGGGACGTGCATTTTTCTCTTGACAATGCCTACCGCTAGGCATTAGACTGGTATTTAGAAAGGGGGACGAGATGACCACACGGGAAACAAAGCAGACGCGGGAAACCAGAACGGTTGGGCCGTGTCGTCGCTGCGGTTCCAAAGACACTGAGCATCCCAGAAACTACGGTCGCCCTCAGCGAGATCGCGGTTGGTGTCTTCAGTGTGGTTCGCTCTGGACGATTACGAAAAAGGGAGAACAGCGATGACCACCTACACCACTCAGCAAACATGGTTCTGGGCGAACTTCGGACGCGAGGCCAGGAAGTCGCCCGGCACCGTCCAGTCCAAGATTGACGCCGTGCGCGCCGTCCGGACGGCCATCGGTGGCCCGGAAGTGCTATTGCGGAAAGCCGCACAACGCATGGCTGATATGACGAAGGTACCGGGAAGCGAAGCGGACGCCTTGCAGTATGCAGAGCGGATCACGAAGGCTCAACCTGAACGAGACAGAGGGCGTGGTATTCCATGCGGCCCGAGCGTCTTTGAGGTGACGGCCGAGGGCTTGGCAGCAGAATCAGCAGCGACAAGGAGGACGCCATGACCACCTACACCATCAACCACAGGAGCTACGGTGAGCGGGCCTCGTTTGCGAGCCTGGAAGCGGCCGAGGCGTGCTACCGGCGCCTCGCAGACGCCATACAGCCCGAGTGGGCCGACATCACCTTCAGGGTGCGCGGCACCGACATTATCGACCAGGATAACCAACTTGTTGGTGGCGTCTTTGAAGTGCGCGGCACCGAGATTGACCTGCCGACGACAACCATCACATCCTCGATCAACGCTATCTGGTTCGTGACCCGCGCGGGGGTCCACAGCACGCTAGACGACATCTGCTTTGTGTGCGTCGGCGCGGAGGGGTTGCAGAATCAGTTTGCCGGCGGCCTCGATGCACAGGAAGTCATCGCCATGTATACCGATGCTGGCGAAGCCCGCGCCCGCGCCCGGCAAGTCCTGGCCGACCGGGATGCCTTTGTCGCGCGCATGAAAGAACAGGGCGTATGTCGGTGAAAGACCCTGCTGCCGTTACTCTCGGGCGCCGAGGCGGGCTGGCCCGCGCCGCCCGCCTGACACCGGAGGAGCGCACGGCGAGTGCGAAACTGGCCGCCCGTGCCCGCTGGGGCGTCAAACGGAAGCCCACCCGTCCCAAATCCCCCACAAACGCCGACCGGCCGCCGCCATAGCCGTGGCAGGACCGGTCGGGAATCGTCGCCCTGCGGGGCGCTGAACGCTCCTCTGCCTACAGTTCGCGGACTTCCACGTAGCCGGTGCGTTCCAGCGTCTGGCCGAGGCTGGTGGTCACCGTATTCGTGCAGCTGTAGGTGCCCGCCAGCACCGCACTGAGCTTGATATTGGTTTTCAGCGCCCCGACCACGATGGTGTCGGCCAGGTTGGTCAGGCCGAGCGCCACGACCCACGTCGAGGTGGCAATTGTCTCACCTGTCGCCAAACGCGGGCTCCAGTCCATCGTGAAAATCGGCTCGTCGCTGACGTCCATGAGCAGGGTGCCGAGTGACATTCAATCCTCCGTCTCCCATTCCGTCGCCTGGGCGGCTACCGTCCACGTCTCCGGCCCGACGACAATCCAGTCCGTCTCGAGCGCCGGCACGATCCAGCTGTGCCCCTCGTCCAGTCCCGTGCGTGCCCAGATAATGCCGACTTGGGCGACATCCGTGACGGTCACGTCCTCGCCGACGTCGATGCTGTAGAACGTCTCCGGCTGAATGACCGTCGCCACATCGGTGACGGTGACGGTGTCGACGGCCAGCACCGTGAGCCGCGCCACCGCCAGGGCGACCGTGGCGACATCCGTGACGGTGACGCTGTCGGCCACACTCGTCGCGTAGACCGTCGAGATGAGCGTGACGGTGGCGACATCGCTGACCGTGACCGCCTCGACGGCCAGTGGCGTCAGGTTGACCGTGGCCCGCGTGACCGTGGCGACGTCACTGACCGTGACGCTCTCGACCCCGAGGGCGGTGACGCGCACGGTGGCGAGCGCCACCGTCGCCACATCCGTGACCGTGACTAGGTCCGCGCCGGTCGGCGTGTAGACGTGCGTGACCTCGGCTAGGCTGACCGTGGCGACATCAGCGACGGCAATCGTGTCGCTGCCACTCGGCGTGACGCGCACCGTGGCCAGCGCGACCGTCGCGTCATCGCTGACGGTGACGACGTCATCGGCCGTGATGCCGTAGCCGCCCTCGATGAGGACCAGGCTGGGGACGTCCGCGACGGTGACGTTGTCGGCGACGTCAATGGCGTGTTCGGTTTCGGGCCGACTGACCGTGGCGTCGTCCGTGACGGTGACATCGTCACCGAGCTCGATATGCAGGTGAACCGTGAGGACCGTGACCGTGGCGTCGTCGGTCACACTCACGGCCTCGCTGACGTCCACCGCGTAGGCGTGGGTCACCTCGGCGAGGCTGGCCGTGGCCTCGTCCGTGACCGTGACGGCCTCTGCGCCAGCTACGGTGACGCGCACCGTGGCCCGCGTGACGGTCGCCTCGTCGGTCACCGTGACGTCATCAGCGGCCGGGACCAGCAGTGGGCTGAGCCGCACGGTGGCCACGTCGCTGACCGTGACGGTGTCCTCGACGTTGGCGGCGTAGATGCCCGGCTGGTTGCGGATGACGGTGGGGACGTCCGTGACGGTGACGCTATCGGCGACGTCCACGTAATAGGCGACGGTGGTGAGCGTGACCGTCGCCTCGTCCACGACGGTGACCGTCTCCCAGCGGTCAATCGCCGGGTGCGGCGTCAGGATGGCCTGGTCGATATACAGGTCATGCGCGACCGGACTGCCGGCCGTGACGTGGGTGATGCGGATCTGCAGTTCGCCGGCCGACCAGTAATCGGCACCCGCCAGGAGCGAATGCTCGACCGTGTAGTCGGTCCCCGAAGACGGCAGATCGGTGGTATCCGCCGTCAGGTTGTCCCACTGGCTCAGCGTGTAGTTCCACTGCTGGAGCTTGACGCGATGGCCGACGTTGCCGAGGTAGTGCCCGACGAAGCGGAACGTCGCCGCCCGGTTGACGGGCACGTCGTGGTAGATGAGGTCGACCGTGAAGCCGGGGGTGCCCGCCACTTCCTGCACATGCAGGTCAGTGCCGTTCACCGTCCAGGTGTCGTCGGCCGTGCCGCTAATCCAGGTCCCGACGACCGTGCTGTAGAGGTCGGCCTCCCACCACGCACGCAGCCGGAACGCCGTCGCCTCCGAGACGGTGACCGTGTCGCTGACGGCGCGAACCTGCCCCCATACGAGACTCGTCGCCTCGGTGACGGCCACGCTGTCACTGACGAGACGCTCGGGATTCAGCCCGACCCGCGCGACGTCGGCCACGCTGATGGCGTCGGCGGCCGAAGGCGTGAATCGCACGGTGGCGAGGGTGACCGTCGCGTCGTCCGTGACGACGATGTCGTCGCCCACGTCGACGCTGTAGCTGTGCTCGATGGTGGCGAGCTCGCCCGTGGCCTCATCGGTCACCGTGACGGCGTCACTCACGTCCACCGAGAGGTGAACGGTGGCGAGGGTGACCGTGGCGACATCGGCCACGCTGACCGCATCACTGACCAGGCGCTCAGGATTCAGGCCGAGGCGGGTCGCTTCGGTGACGCTGACCGCATCACTGGCGTCGATGGTGAACCGCACCGTGGCGCGGGTCACGGTCGCCTCATCACTGACCGTGACGGCGTCACCGACGTCGATGCTGTAGCTGTGCGTCACCTCGGTGAGCGCACAGGTGGCCTCGTCACTGACCGTGACGGCGTCGAACACCTCGGGCTTCAGGCGTGCCGTCGCCAGGGCGAGCGTCGATTCGTCGGTGACCGTGACGTCGTCGCCCACGTCGGCATGGACATGAACGAGCGCGAGACTGACGGTGGTCACGTCTTCGACGCGGACGGGCCGGTCCTCGTCCCATGCCAGCGTGCCGCCGTCCACGACCGTCAGGTCGTCGCCGACGGTCACGGTCATCAGGTTCGCGGGTGGCGTGATGAAGTCGGTGGTGACGTCGTCCGTGACGGTCACGTCCTCGCCGACGTCGATCTTCAGGCGGGCCGTGGCGAGGCTGGCGGTGGCGTCGTCGGTGACGGTAACGTCGTCCGCGCCAACGGGCGCATACTCGTGGTCGATCTCGGTGAGTTCGCCCGTGGCCTCGTCCGTGACGCTGATGCTGTCGAACGTCTCGGGCTTCAGCCGGGCGGTGGCGAGTTCGGCGGTTAGGTCATCGGTGACCGTGACGTCGTCGCCCCCGGTGGGCTTGTAGCGCGCGGTCGCCAGACTGCCGGTGCCTTCGTCGCTGACGGTGACGCTGTCGCTGGCGGTGGGCTTGTAGCGCACCGTGGTCGCGGTGACCGTGGGCACGTCGGCCACGGTGACACTATCGGCGGCACTGGCGGCCAGTGGGGCGGCGGGCTTCAAGGCCACCGTGGAGACGACATGCGTGCCGGCGCTACTCGAGGTGGCGGCGAGCGTGCTTGTAGTCGCAGACGCCGCAAGGCCCACGCTGTGGTAGTAGGCGCTCGCGCCGCCGTCGGCCCCGGTATTGTCGTTGGCGAACGCCACCTCGGTCCACGTCCCGCCGCTCGGTGTGGTGGCCGAGAAGTCGCCGCCCGTGCTGTTATCCCCGAAGCTGGCGAACGTCAGCAGGGCACGAGGATCACCCCCGGCTGACGCGGTGACGTTGCTGAAGGCACACGAGCCACCAGCCGCCGTCGTGACGGTCGTAATGGCCTGCGCGTCGACTGCGTCACCGCTCGGGATGCAGCCCCGGATGCCGATGATGACGCCCTGGCCCCGGTCGCCGCCCGTGCGGGCGAAGACGGCTTGCGTCCCGCTGCCGTTGTAGCGCCACCACCAGACCTGGCCCGACGCCACGCCGGCCGTCGAGTCCGTGTCGCCCGTCAGCGACTCGTGAATCGTGGTCCACGTCGCATTGGTGCAGCCGACGTTGCTGCGGAGAGCCAAGAAGGCGACGAAGATGTCGCCGGTCTGCCGGTCGGTGGGAAAGGCGCAGGTGATGTCGCCGGAGGAGACGACCGTCGAGAGTGCGCCGACCTGAAAGGTATACGCCATTTAGCCCTCCGGCGGCGGGTCGGCCCCGGTGTGCGCCAGGGTGGCCTGCTGGGCCGACGCCGTCGGGGTAGGCGCGTCTGCCGGCCAGTCGGCCGGGGGCAACGCCGGCTCTGGCGCCGCGCGCGACACCGGGGTCAACGCCACGGTGGCCACATCCACGACGGTCACGGCATCCTGCTGGCCCATTGCCCTACCACACGGCGCCCGTCTCGAAATCAATGTGCCCGGATCGGAGCGCGGTATCGACGGCGAACGGGTAGCGCCGCTTGGCCACGCCCGTCCAGCCGGTCTTCGCCAGAATGCCCTCAGCCATGATGGCCTCGCACCAGGCGAGGTCCGATGTCCCCATGATGCGCTGATAGCCCTCGAGGCCGGCGTCGATGACGGCGCGCGGCGCGTCAAAAATCTTGTAGGCGGTAATCTCGGCCCCGCCCAGGCGCGGCAGCGTGTAGCGGTCGGCCGTCTTCGCCTGCGCCTCGATCAGCGACATGTGAATCATCACGCAGCCGGTCGGCACCCCATCCGCCCAGACCAGGTCGCCGGGCTTCCACGCCGGCTTCCCGTTCGGGAGCGAAATGTAGGGACCCGTGCCACGCCCCCGGTAGATCATCGGCTCGCTGCGACACCCCGGGCGACACGGGCACGTCGTGTAGTGCGTGCCCTTGACGTGGTAGAGCGCGGACACGACCGGGATGCCCTCGGCCCGGCGCTTGTTCTGCTCGATATAGCCGCGCAGTTTCAGGAACAGGTCGGGCGGGACGAGGTTGTCGTCCTCCACGAGGACGAGATATTCCACGCCGCGCTCGAGCGCCGCCGTCACAATCAGATTCTGCGCGTCGTGCGTGAGGTAGCCGAATGGCGTCATCTGGGAGTTGTGCCAGTTCGTCGGCACGACCAGGCCACCCCAGGCGTTGTGCCACTCCATGCGGATCTTGCCGAGCGTGGGGGTGCCGACGAGCACCTTGACCTTGGTTGGGCCGTCGCCCTTCACCTCGATCACCTCATCGGCCAGGCGTCGGAGACGGGTCGTCATGATGGGCACATCTGGCACGCCTTGCCCCGGCAGCGTTCGAGGACGGCGTTGAAATCGGTATCGCCGTAGGCCGGCACGCGGGTATACGCCAGCACATGCCAGACGACGGGCTTGTAGACGGTCCACAGGGGCGAGCGCGTGTCCCAGTAGCCCCACGTCTGCTCGTTCGACGGGTTGCAGTGTGTCGGGTCCTGAATGTAGCGATAGCCGACCCCGTAGGGCGCGCTGATGTAGAGCGCGCCGCCGGGCTGCACGATGCGATGCAGCTCGGCCATCGTGTCGATGGTGAGGTGGGGCGGGACGTGTTCCCAGTAGTGGGACATCGCCGCAGCCCGAGCGCAGGCCGTCGGCAACGGCCAGGGAAAGCGCCACAGGTCGTGGACGATGTCCACCCCTGGCAACCGCCGGCGGTCGATCCCGACCCAGTCCGGCCCTTGCTTGTTTGCCCCGCACGCGACGTCGAGGCGGATGCCCGCGCGACGACGACACAGCGCCGCCACGCGGGGAGAGAGATGAGCCCGCGCCATACGACCTCTAGCTGAAGCGCAGGTCGTAGGTCGCTGACAACGTCTGGTCCGTGGTCTTGGCCGAACTCGAGAAGGTCGTGGCGCACGCCATCGACCCGCCCGTATCGGTCGCGTAGAGCGCAATCGTGCCCAACGTCGTATTGGCCTCGTTGGTGGCCCAGGACGCCGTCGACCGGAGCGTGCCGTTGGCGACGAAGCTCTTACTGCCCGCCTTGCGGGTCTGCTCCGTGCCGAGGCTGTCGTCGCCCGAGGCCGGCGCCGCCGTCTGCGCGGCGACACAGATGTAGTTCACCTGGCTGCTGTTGGCCACGCCTCCCACACAGCCACAGATGTAATGGGCGAACCCGGTGTCCGTGATGAGGTTCTCCACCCAGCCGGAATCGCCCACGACCGCGCCGGTGGCGGCGTCGTGGAGTTGGGCGCGGATGAAGCCGCGCACGGAAATCGTTTCTGCGTGTTGCTTGCGTCGGGGCATGGTGCGGTGTCCTTTCATGGTGTCAGAACGTCGTCGTCCAGCGGTTGGTATAGTCACGGGCCGCAATCGTCCAGTTGGTTGCGGCGACCGAAGAGAAGTCGACCGTCACGTCGTCCGTGACGCTGATGAGTTCGTAGAGCAGCGCCGGCTCCCAGAGTTGGTATTCATACGCGCCGATGTCTGGCGCGGACCCGACGGGCACGAGGTGGCCGAGGAGATCCGCCGTCAGGCCCACATCCACGCCAGCGTTGCGGCCGGGCGAGGTGAGTTGCAGGGTAAAGTCGTCGTTATCGGGGTCTGAGAAGAGTGGGTCAATCCAGAGCCCGTGCTCGTCAAATCCGGTATCGCTCTTGTAGACGGCCTGGTCGTTGTAGTGATAGTAAGCACCATCGACGGACGCATACCATTGGGTGCCGCCAATACTTTCGTACCAGAGGTTGTAATCACAGTTCAGGATTTGCGTCGAGTTGGACAGAAATACGCCCCCGGCCATGTCCACGCCGATGTTGTTAGTAATTGTGACATTCGCAATCGCATCCCCATCCACTATGATGGCAACGCCCGAGCCGGTATAACTGGCATGAGCATGACCGATCGTGTTATTTGCAATGATGACGTCGTCCGCATAGTCGTAGACGTTGATGCCCGTGCCAGCTAAGTGGACGATTTGATTGTAGGAAATCTCAATACCGCTCACACTGGCAGTCGCGTCCAAACATCCCACCACCACGCCTGGACCGTTCAATGAGAAGTCTTGGTAGGCGGCCGTCGTAGAGAGACTGTTGCGACGGATAATGTGGTTCTGGCTGACCCCAGTGCCGCTGCCCTTACAATCAATCTGACCCCAATAACAATTGAAGATCACGTTGTCTTCCACGACGCCATTCTCGACCGTCTCTCCAGTTCCCGCCCACAAATGGACGCCGTGTTCACCAGCCTCTGAAATTGTGCAATGGGTCACCCACGCGTCTGAGGCTTTCACGCACACGGCATCGCTTGGATACGTCCGAATGAAGCCTGCATGATGCACGGAACATCCAGTCACCGTTGCATGACTCCCGTTGACCAGTAGGGCATGTCCGGTTGTCAATCCGACGTCCAAATCCTGCACGGTGATATAGCTTTTGGCGTTCACATTGACGGCGTTGGCCCTCATTCCTGCTTCGACCGTTGCATAGCGGGTATCTGGGTCGCTCGCTGCATACACCACGACGGCAGTCCCACTAGCGTAGTAGTCGTATTCAGCGACCACGTCATCGACAGTCGTTTGTGCAATCCCTCTGGTAATCACGTTGGTAGTCAATGCGACGAACCAGATTGGACCACCAGTTGTAGATGAGGCCTGCCAGCGATTCCCACCGAGCGTCTCCCAATTTGTGACGACTGTTGATCCGCGAATGATAGGATCGGCACCGCTCCCATAGGTCCCGAACACGATGGGATGGCCACTGGTGCCGCTAGATGGCACCGTCAGGGTTTCCCGCCATGTCTCTCCGCGCTTGAACAGAATCTGGTCGTCTGGATACAGTGTCTGCGCGTTCACCTTGGCGATGGTGGCCCACGCAGCATCGGTGGCTAGCCCCGAGGCGTCATCGCTACCAGCGGGATCGATATAGAACGTCGCTGGAATGGGCCGGACGCGGACGGTCGCCGCCTCGGTAATGCTCAGAGTGTCGGCTACCGCCACGGTATTTAGAGACGTCTGCCACCCATCGGTGCTGACATTGACGTCATCAAAATAGAGCGTGACGGCCCGCGCGTTGTCCCCATCCCCACATCGAAAATCGCGTGGGCCGGTGTAATGGGTCCCTGTGAGGGACCCGCTGCCGATCTCGATGCCATTCCGTCGCCACGCCCAGAGGTTGTTGGTATCGTCGTAGTAAACCTCGATGCGATACCACACCCCGGTCGATGTCGTCGTGCCCACCACGGACGTTTGAGCGCTGCCGTTGTTGTAATACGACAGGTACATGCCGAGCGAGCCGCTAGTCTGATTCAGCTTGACGGTGTAGACCGTGCTGAATGCCGTATTCTGTGCGCTGAACAGATCGACGTTCTGCCCATCAGCGAGCCCTTCAGCGGCGATGTAGACCCAGAAATGGCTGTAGGAGATGGCATTGTCGCCTGCGGTGCGCCACCGCGCCCGGCTATTGAAGTTGGGGGATACCTTATCGACTTTGAGGAGATGGCTACTGCCGCCCAGTGGGTCGGTAATGTCTGTACTGTCAGCGTCGAGCGTGCTTCCCGACCCTAACACACCCACCCATGCGTTGAGATCGGTGCGACCGGTGCCTGCTGTCGTGAAGGCATACCCGCCGGGGCTAACGGCGTTCCACGTTTCATTGCAGAGGTCTTTTGATCCGACGGCCCCAGTCGAAAGGGTGACCGTGGGGACGTCGGTGACGGTGCTGGTGTCGGCCACGCTGGGCGTGAGGCGCACGGTGGCGAGCGCCGCCGTGGGCACATCGGCCACCGTGACCGCTTGGTCCACCGAGACGGTGTAGCCCGCCGCGCCCGCCGCCTTGTAGGTGGCGATGGTGGCTGTCCAGCCATTCCAGTCCGTTGCGTGATTGTCGTGGGACCAACTGGCGCTGCTGGTGACCTGACTCGTCAGGATGCGATAGCTCGCCTGACCGCCCGTGATCGTGGTGCCATCGTTCTCGACATAGAGTTCGGTGTAATCGGTCGGCGTCGAGCAGTTCAGGGTCGAATCGTTGATGTCCAGTTCACAGACGGCAATCGCCAGCATATCCGCCTGGCTGTTCTGGGCCGCCGCCGTGACGGAGGCATCCGTCGTTGGCCCTCCCCCCACATCGACCCCGCTCGTGGTCTGGTCGAACCAACTCGTCGCGGCGATACCCGAAAACTCGACCAGACACCAGTTGGCATAGAACGGATACGGTCCTCCACCCGAGCCATCGCCTACGATGGTGGTGATAAACGTGCCGCTCGATTTGGCAATCTTGCACGAGGATATCGTGGCCTTGATATAGGGACTCGGCTCGGGGGGATAGATGCACCGCGCATCACGGGTATAGGTATTCGTCGGACTCGTCTGATTGTCGGAATATTGCGCCCCCCAGAGTTGGAGAGCGCCCGAATACATTCCGCTCACACCGAAGACGTGATTATTGACCGTGGGATTCGTGCCCCACGTATACGAGTCCGAGGTCGCATTCGAGGTTTGTTGCTTCCCCGAATCGCGAACATAGGCAATCGCCACTAAATCGCCTCCAGCGTAATCGCCGTCGTCAGCGTCTGCGCGACAATGGCTGTTACGCGCACATCCGACCCGCGCAATTTGACGCGCCCGTTCGGGCCAGCCTCACCGGGCCACGTCTGCGAGAGTCCGCAGGTCGTCACGGGCTGCCCGTCACGGCCCAGCAGGACACCACCGGGAAACGTCGTGCGTCGGATTTCCTGCCACGACGCCCCGTTGTCCCGACTCCACTCCGTGACGACGGTCAACGCGAGGTCGCTCGTCGTCCCGCCCCAGGCCACGCGGGTGAAGGTAATTCGGAATCCCTCACTCGACCCCGGCAGCGTCGTCAGTTCCACCGGGCCATACGTGCCGGGCGGGTAGGTGGCCTCGGGCACCGTGCGCGAGGTCATCGCGGCCTCTCGAAGATCTTGGTGTCGTCTTCCGGCCGGGGCGGCAGCGGATAATTCCGCAGCACGACGACGTTGCGCCCGTAGCCGATGAGCGGTCCCGTCAGCGCCATGCCAGACGTCGAGGTGTTGAACTCATACTCGAAGGCGCTAATTCGCACAGGTGCGCCTGTCGAGTCGAAGGCATCCACGGGCACGCGCCACCACAGCCGCGTCGGCGGCAGCGACTCCTGCGCCATCCACAGCGAGAACGCCATCCACGTCCCGCTGAGGTCTTTACTCGACCGCCCCAACCCGTCGATGCTGTTCTGCGCCTTCCAGTCGGCCCAAATCGGATCGCTCGCAGGCCGCGCCATTTCATAACGCACCCAATAGCGCGTCCACTCTTTCACGCGAGTGCGCGGGCCGTCATAGCCCAGTGCGCCCCCGCCACCGGGAGGCTTGTAGGGGTCGCCTGCGGTCAGCCCTTCGGGATTCGGCGTCGAGGCCAATGCCCCGGAGGCATGAGGGCGACTGAGAAACGGCAGGGCGTTATTGAGCATCGCGGCGTTAGTCCACGTCAAGAACCGCTTGTCGCCGTTCAGCCGGATCTGAAACGTCTTCATGGCCCGGAGCACGCCACGATTCGTGACCCACTCCTCGCCATACCAGAAGTCCCAGACGAACAGGATGTCTCCGCTCGTGAAGTTCGCCACAGGCATTCGCAACTGCTCGCCCTGTGGGATCGACGTGCCCTGCCCCTCGACCGGGTTCCGCACGTATTTGGCCGCGTCCATTGCGGGGTCATAAACGAAGAACAGCGAGGGCGTGCCCGGCGCGGCTTTCTTGAGGCTGTTGATCTGCGCCTGCGTGCGGAGCGACCATGCGCCGACGCGCTGCGGCAGCGCCACGAGCGTGTCGTAGTAGGTATGGCCGTCGCCCGACGCGAGCTGCACCGTGGGCGTCCCTGGTGGGGCGGGTTGCCCCAGCACGGTCACCGCCAGCGCCAGCATCCCGGTCAGAACACGCATAGCACTACCCGCCGTGGCTCTCCGTTCACGATGGCCGACGTGTCGAACCACGTCACCGCTTGCGGAGCAATGGCGTCGCAGGGGCCGCTGGTGGTCCCACTCGCATAAAAGGGTTGCTCGCGGCCGACACCCCCTCGCCCGTCGGCCCCATCGCGGCGACCTTCGCCGTATATTGCACGGTCGCGCTGACCGGCACGCCGACCAGTTTGTCGGTCAGATCCTGCGTGATGACATTCGCCACGGGTGTGGGCTTCCCCAGATCGGCCACACTCACGGGCGACGTCGCGCCCGGCGCGAAGAACCGCACCTCATACTTGGCGACCATCACGGTCCCGTCCGGCAGCGTCACGCCGTGGTCGGCGCTCGCGGTGTAGACGATCTCGGTCGGATTGACGACCGCCGTCTGCGCCCATGCGGGGCCGCCGACGAGCAGGAGTGTCACCATCATCAGCAGTCGCTTCATCAAATCACCTCTTCTTGCGGGGCTGTTGCCGTTTCCAGGTCCGTCGACAGGCATCACACCGCTCGCGCAACACGCTGCCGCGCGCAAACGTCCGGCCGCAATCCCGACAGGTCGTCTCGCGCAACCGGCCCGGCCCCCGGCGTCGTGGCCCGTCGGCGCGGCGTTCGATGGCACGCAGCCGATGCTCGATGGCTTGCAAATAGGCCAGCACCGTCTCGAGCACCTTCACCAGGTCCATCCACCCGTCACCGCCATCGAATCTTCAGGCCCTTCTGCAACTCCCCCTGGAGCGCAGCACTCGACGTGCTCACGGCCGTCACGAGTTCCCCGCCACGCGCCTGCGCCGAATCTAACAGACTCACAATCTGGTCGAGCTTGGCCTCGATGCGATGGGGCCAGTCGACGTCACTCGGCAGGGGTGCCGCCGGGCAATCGCCGGGCACGGGGGTCGGCGGCTCGCCCGGCTCCGGCTCATCGGGCATGGGCTGCTCACCCTCGCGGGCCACCAGGCCCGGCAGGCCGTAGCGCACCCAGACGACGTCGCTGCGTTCCTGGGTCTGGCTGTGGCCGTAGCGGGCGCGCGTCGAGACGAACAGGCCCAACAGGTCGCCCCGCTGTGGCCCGGCCCAGGCACGGTCGATGGGCCAGTTCTCCTTGTCGGTGGCCCATTCCGCGCGCGGAAAGAGCTTGCGCGTTTGCGCCGGCCGCAGGTAGTGCAGGGTGCGCGCATACCACTGGCCCTGCCATTGGAAGATGCCCCAGACGTTGCCCTCGGCCGGCGTCGGGTCGGGCTGGTCCGGCGTCAGCATCCACTGCGGCCAGATGCCACTCTTGCTGTGCGGACAATCCAGCGTGCCCGCATCATCGCCGTGATACCAGGCGTTGTCGCCCATGCGCGACGTGATGGGCCACGCCAACACGTTGCGGTCATTCGGGCCGATGACGACGACCTGGTCGAGGGCAGGAGCAGCCATTAGTTGAGCGTCGTCCAGACGACATCGAAATGCGGTGATGCCCGGAACATCCCAGGACTCACCGCCGTGGATGGATACGTGCGCGAGAACGGGTGCAGCCCGCACTTCCGGTAGAACGCATTGGCGAACTCGCTACAGAAGAACGCTTCCTCGTTCTCGAGCGCCGACCGCCCAGCCTTCAGGAAGGTAAATAACTGTTTCCAGTCATACGGTCGGCCCTTCACGGTGCCATACCAAGCGATGCCGGCGTCGAGGTCGAAGATGTCGTTCGGGCGCAGCACCTCGACCAGGCCATCGAGCCGCAGCGGGTAGTTGCTCACGCCTTCACCGTCTCGGCTCGCTAGCGCGCGTTTGTTGCCGATGAAGCACTCCACGTGGCTGATGTAGCTAAACGTCTTGACCCGGATGGCCCAACTGAAGAGCGACGACCCTTGATAGAGCAGGCAGTCACCGGGCACGAGGATGTCAGGCGTAAAGGCGATCGCGTCTACCATGTGCAGTTCACCATTCGACCCGTCCTCCCACAAACCAGCCTTTGGTTTTTTCCCAGTAGTAGCGCGCCCAGGCGCTCCACGTCGCGCGGTCCGTCTCGATGCCCGCTTCCACTTCAATCCACTCCGGCCCGGCCTCGACCTCGACGTGCTTCTCCCGCGCCGCGTCGTCGGCCTGCGCCTTGGCGAGGCGTTCAATCTCAGCCTTCCCCATCTCGGTCAGGCTCTTATCGCTCGTGGTGGGCATCCACCGCCTCCCACGTCACCAGCCGTGCCGCCGGCCGGATGTCGAGATGCACGAACGTCCGATACTTCCCCAGCCCGCGTATCTGACTCCCCGGCTGTCGCGCGACCGTCATCGCCATCTGCCACCAGTCCTCGGGGTCATGCATCTCCGGCCGTTTCAGGTCCAGGGCGCGGCCGTAGAGGTGCTGGCTCCACCGCGCTCCGCCCACCTTCGCGTTGTGCATTGGGGTCCGGTAGGCACTCAGCACCCGCAGCGGCTGATGCCCCGCCATCGCCCGCAGGGCCTCGAACTCCGTCGCCAGCACGATCGCCCGATGCGCCCAGCCCTTCGGATACGGCGTCCCGTCGTGGCAGCCGAGTTCGCTCCACCAGAGGTGGGCGCTGACGCGCTCCCAATCCGGCCACCGCCCGGCCGCAGCAGTCGCACCAGGTGATCCGGCCGTCGTCATCGAGGTATCGGTCATCGGCTCCGCACCAGGGGCATCGGATCATCCGCCGCCCCGCACATGCTCCAGCCACCACCGGATCAGTTCCATCAGCATGAACCCGCCCGCGCCGCCACTCCCGATGCCCCAGGCCAACTGCGTATTCGACCACCGAGGCGATGGGCTCGTGCTCAGGCCATCGCCGCCCAGGTCGTAGGGACATCTGGCCCGGTGGGACGCGAGCGTCTCCGACAGTTCCCGCACCTGTTCGAGCAGGTGGTCGGTGCTGTGCGCTGTCTCCCGCATCCCGGCGATGTGCTCGGCATGGGTATTGACCCGGCCGTTCAGCGAGTCCAGCCGACGATTGATGCCGTCGAAGCCGGCGCGCATCTCATCACGTAACAGGGCAAAGACCCGCTCCATGTTGTCTCCGTCGCCATCGGTCACCCGACGTCTAGGCACCATCGCCATCGACTCCGCGAGCATCAGTCGTCTCCTGCATCTCACGAGCCAAACGCATAGGCCACATCCAACGCCTCGAGGCGGATGACAAACGTCTGGGGGTCGAACTCGTGGCGCAGAATCATGGCGGGGCGATCCGTCCATCCCGCACTATCGAGGCCATCGGGATGCGACACCAGCACCAGGTCCCCGAGGTCAATCGTCAGGGCACCCATGTCGCTCGTCCACTTCACCACCCGGTAGGGATACTTGCGGCGGGCCAGCCGCCGCTGGGCGATGTCGGCCGCCATCGTCGCCGTCCGGCAGGCATAGAGGTCGAGGCTATAGGGCTTGACCTCGCCCAGTTCCGTCTGCAACGTGGCGTCCTCTTCCGTGCCGGTCGACTCCCAGGCGGCATCGGTGTAGTTGTGGTCGTAGCGATAGTCGATGTGCGTCTCGATGACGGTGGTGTCGTCCTCGACGGAGAAACTGTCGGCCAGGATGCCGAGTTGCGCGGTATACCGGGGCAATCCCGTCAACGCTTGCGTCTCGTCCAGCACCTTGACGACGAACTGGGACTTGCGCGAGAACCCGCAATAACAATCGGCCGACTGATTCAACCGGGCAATCCACGTCCGCACCGTCTCCTGCCGGTCGGCCCCCACGCAGAACGCGCCCGGATACCCGCCACTGACGCGCGCCGTCGTGACCGCCTGCGCGACGAGGAAACTGGCATCGTCAATCAGCGGCACGTCGTAGGGCGTGTCGCCCCACGTCGGACTGACGGTCACCCACGACCCGGCGGTATAGCTGTTCAACACCCAGTTCAGCATGAAGTGCCGATACTGGCTGTAGAGGTTCGTGATGAGCGTGCCGGTGCCCGTGGCGCTGTCCTCGATGCCCTGGGGCGCGCAGGAGAGCGGCTTGCCCTGCGCGGCCGCCTCCGCAATCGTGCCGCGTGCGTAGACCAGCGTGTAGCGGTTGCCGTTGAGGTCGACGTAGGTGGTGTCGCCCCAAAGGCCGGGAAAGCCCGTTTTGCCCGGCACGCAGAGGTCCACCCCGTAGCGGCTGGGATCGATGACGGTGCCGTCCTGATACACGCTGCCGATGCCGGTAATGGCATGGCCGCACAGCAGGAACGCCGACCAGATCGAGTCATTGAGCGCCGTGCGCGTGCCGACCGGAATCAGCGGCACCGGCCCCGTGCGCCGGAGCGACGTGTCGACCGACGTGCCCGTGTCGACATACCACTGGTAGCTCGTGACGGTGCCCGTATCCCAATAGACGAGGGGCACGCTCGTCGCCGGGTCGATGCGATAGATGCGGTAGCCCGTCGCGCCGGCCACCGGGGTCCACTCGAGGTAGTTCGGGCGCCGATACATGCCGGGGCCGAGTTGGGACGTGGGCGACAGTCCTGTCTCGCCGCCGGCCGTGATGGCCGCGACGGCATACAGCGACCACCCGCCATCGGTGACATACGTCGCGCCCGTCGAATGGCCATTGGGTGCCCACGGCCACACGTAGCGGTCGAAGTAGCAGCGCGTGTCGGGATAGCTGACGATGATCCGTTGCTCGAATCTGCACCCAAAGTAGTTATGGCCGCACCAGACGGCCATCGTCCAGCCCGTGGTCGCCGCCGCCGGCCAGGTGAAGTCGACCTGCAGCTTGATGTTGTCCTGCGTGAAGTCGATGTAGCAGGACGGGCTGCCGGTCGCGGACGTGACCGCAGCCGGGGCCGACCAGTAGGGATACGGCACCGAATAGACGCCGCTGGCATTGATGGTGGCCGCCTGCACGTAAAGGCGCGGCGTCCAGACGATGTCGCTGCGCTGGATGTAGCCGTCCGGCCGGATGGTGAGCGTCACGGACCCCGGCGGGTCGGGTGCCGCGATGTCTCCCACCCCGCCCCAGAACGGCGCGTAGCCCACCCCCGTCGAGCCCCCCGGCGCGAAGTTCGCGGAGTTCAGCAGGCCGTAGGTGAGGTTCTGTACGAGCGTGGGCGGCGTCGACGCGACCAGGTTCCGGGTGAAGTCTCCGTAAATGATGGGCACCGGCCGCCCGATGACGTCATCCGGCGCGTCGGGAAAGTCGCCCCGCTGAATCGTGCGGCGCGGCAGCAGCACGTCATTGCTGCCCAGGCCCGTCAGCAGGGCCAGCCGATCCTCCGCTTGCAGGGTCACCTGGAACATGGTCAGTGCAACCGATACGCCCGCACGAGCCCGAGCGCCACCGTGCGCGGGCGTTCGAGCGCCCGCCGGCCCGCGTCCGAAATCATCCGCATCACGAGCAGTTTGTTGACGAGCAGGCGCGTGGCCTCCGTGCCGAGCCAGCCGCGCACCGTGCGGTCCACGTCCGCAATCGTCACCTCGAAGCGCTGCGACTCGTAGTCGCCGTTCTCATCGGAGAGCGCGCGCACTGTCGGGCCGAACCCAAGAATCTTGGCCGACTTGAACCCGTGGTAATAGGTGGACGGGTCCGGCAGATCCACGGGTGCCCAGACGTGCGTCGTGTTATCGGGCGCGGCGAACTCCACCCAGACGAGCGGCCCGAACGACTCGCCGACGATGACGACTTCCTCGGGCTCGTAGGGCATCAGCACCTCGAGCGCCAGCTGCGTCAGACGGGAATTGAGCATTCCCGTGGCCAGCACCTCGAGCGCGACGTGCGTCACGCGAATCGGCGGCTTCGCCAGCGTGACGACCTCGAGCGCGGCCTGCGTCACCCGCGCCGCAGGCGTGTCCTCGAACAGGACCTCGACCGGGACTTGTGTAAGGTTCGCGTCGCCCATCTACGTGATGACCTTTACCCCGAACTCGCTGCCGTCAATCTCCGCGACGGTCCAATCGCTATCCGTCTCCGGCGAGTAGTCCCAGACCTGCCGGTGATACACGTAACTCGTCGTCAGGGCGCGCGTGGCGCCGATGCGATTGGTCGCCACCGGCCGGGCCACGCCGGCAATCTCGCGCGTTCCGCTGTCGGTCTTCTTCGCGTTCAGGTTCAACTGCACGCCGTAGACGACGCCGGTCGCCCCGAGCGCCGGGAAGTTATAGGTGTCGACGTGGTTCTGCGTTGACGAGTAGGCGTAGTCGGTGTCGCCGTTGGGCGCGGCCTCGTCCACCACCGCCCCGTGGTCGGTGCCGGTGCTGAGGGTGAAGTCGGTATTGGAACCATTGCCGGTGCTGGGCAGCACGGTGATGACCCGCACATCGCCCAGCACGTCGTCATTGGGCGGCCCTTCGGCCGCCGCCTGCTGGTCGGCGATGTAGAGGTCGTCATACCACGCGGAGTCTCCCGATACCTGCGTGCCGATTTTCACCATCGTCCAGGTGGCGTCAGTCTGATACTGCGTATCCTGCGCGGTGGCCGAGAGGATCGGGGTGACGTGGTCACCGTTCAGATACACCAGCACGGAGCCGGTGCTGTTGTGGATGGTCCACTTGACCTCGAGATACGACCACGTATCGAGTGGGACCGGCACGGCGCTTGTGCCAAACGTCGTGCCGCCGGCCGAGTTCCGCTTCGCATACAGCGTGTAGTCGCCGGCCATGCCGAGGATGAACTGCGGACCGTCGCCGTTCTCGACCGAGAAGAAGCCGTCGCACACTGCCTTCGGTTGAAACGCAAATCCACAGACGCCGGAAGCCGTGGTGGCCGGCGCGAGCGTGATGGACTGCCTGGCACTGCTGCTGGTCGAATACAATCCCCCGGCCCCGGTGCGCGCATAGCCGCCGCCAATCGTGCCGCCGGACGTTGCCGTGTATTTGGCTCCCAGATCAGCCGTCGCGTAGTGGTCAAACCCGTCAATGAACAGCAGCGCCATGTGATCCTCTACAGCGGCAGTCCCTGGGACTGCTCGTCCAGCAACAAATTGACTTCGTGAAAGTCGGTATAGATGGATTGCACGGCCAGGCCCGGTCCCCCCAGGCGCACCCAGTAGCAATCGTTCACGCTCACGTCCGGAATCCAGAGCCCGGTCGACGCCCGCGCTTTCATCCCACGCACAAACGCCCGCAAGGCGGCCAGGTCGGTATCCCCGATGCGGAAGGTGCAATCGAACGTCCGCTGCCGGACTTGGAGGTCATACGTCAGCACCACACCGTATTCGGTGGCGTGTTCCACCAGTCGATGCCGGTCGCTCACCCGGAACACGGATTCGTAGTTCTGCGTGAGCGTCCGCTTCAGGGCGCCGAGCCACAGTTCGCCAATGGCCACCGCCGCCGAGTTGGTTCCGGTGACGACCAGGCGCCAATACCGGAATCCGGTGGTGCTGTAACCGCCGGCCGCCGTCACGTCGAGCCACGGCAGGACCCGCTGCCCATCTTCGGCCAGCGCAGGAATCGTCACCGCCGCATCGAGCGTCGGCGCGCCCCAGGCGTCGGTCGCATTCCCCTGCAGACTCACGCTGAGCCCGACGTCGAGGTTGTGCGGCCCGAGCGCGAAGACGTCGACGCGCTGCGCCGAGCCGAAGTCGAACACGTAGCTGCCGGTCGTCGTGGTGAGCTTGGCGGGCCGTCCCACGTTGCCATCCACCAGGCCCGTGCGCGGATAGTCGGCGTCTTCGGTCCCGCCGCCGATGGTGATGCTCGCGGCGTCCGCGACCTGGTCGACCGGCAACTGGTAGAGCACATCGGCCATCAGCGCACCCCGAGCACGTAGCGCGTGTCCGTCCGCAACCCGCGCGTGTTCTGGCGCAACAGGTCGATGAGGGCCGGCGCCACCTCCCGCTCGACGGCGTCCCGCACCGACTGGCTATCGAGCGCCTGAATGGTGATGGTGACGTTCACTTCGGGGGACGGCGCGATGGGCAGTTGCCCCTGGTTGAGCGCGTGGAGACTGGCCGAGCCGAGTGTCGCGGCGGCCGGAGCCGACACCACGAACTCGCCAGGCGTCAGCATCGCCGGCACGGTATCGGTGCCTCTGGGCGTGAATGGCCACCCGCCCAGCGCCAGATACGACGGCGGCCCGACGACGCCCCCACGCGCATACGTGACCGGCCCCTCGACCCACCCGCCGCCGCCATACGCAATGCTCTGCGCGCCCGGCCCGCCCGGCCGAGGCACCCGGATGCGCTCGAATTGCTCGATGACGCCATCCGCGCCCTTCTTGGCTGCGTCCGGCATCTTCACGCCCATCGTCTCGAGCAGGACGTCGAACCGTTCGATCAGTTTGTTCAAGGCGTCGATCATCTGTTGCTGCGGGCTCTTGAACTTCTCGCCCACGATGCCCGCCTGCACCGCCTCATCGATGAGGTTCTGCGTCGTCTCATCGACCGCCCAGCCGAATTGCTGCTGCAGTTCCCAGATGCGCTGCAACGTCGGCTGCATGAGCTTCATCACATCGGTCGCGTTCTTCCCACCCGCAATCAACTGCTGGTAGGCCCCGCCCGCCTGCGCGGCCAACCCCGCGAACATCTCCTCGGTAATCCACCCGGTATTCGTCAGGCTCACCAGCAGCTTGCCGACCTGGTCGACGGAGTCCAGCAACGGCCCCGCCCACTCGTCCTTGACGAGGTCGGTCATTCGCAGCAACAGGTCGAAGGCTTCCCCGCCGCCGATGCCGAGCTTGCCCAACTTGGCCGCGAGCGCCGTGATGGCCGGCTCAATCTGCCGCAACGCCTCCATGAGGGTGGCGCCGTTCTGCCGGAGTTGCTCGAAGAGCGCGCCAGCCGCGCCGGCCAGGGCGCTCGCCGTCTGCGCGGAGATGGTCGCCGTCGTCTGCGACAGCGCCGTCAGGGCGGCCACGCCGGCATTCGCCTGCTGCTGGAGGAACTGGGCGGCGGCCTGTTGCACCTCGGGCTTGTTCTGGTCGGTCTGCAACCGGAGGATCAGGTCTTGCGTGATGATCCCGCCCCCGGCACTCAACTGCGAGAGGTCGCCGACGAGCTTCTGCACGCGCTCCTGCGTGGCCTTGAACGCCGCCTCGAGCCGCCGCACCTCGGCCTCGAAGGTCTTGGT
>Ga0316626_10000098_pt1 | contig 31004 bp, 24 predicted proteins | sample OWC_Aug_T1_C1_D5_FD_207656 | JGI IMG/M metagenome (GOLD analysis project Ga0316626, IMG submission 207656) | Wetland soil microbial communities from Old Woman Creek delta, Ohio, United States - OWC_Aug_T1_C1_D5_A | ecosystem: Environmental > Terrestrial > Soil > Wetlands | place: USA: Ohio...
GACTACCCTCCGTATTCGCTGGCCCAGCCCTTCAGAGGCCATTTCTGGCTACGGATCAATGAAAAGGAGCGGGGGAAATATCCCAAGGTAAAGGTGGCTTATACGCCGGTGCTTTGCATGCACTGTGAGGATCCGTCCTGCGTTTGTGCAGCGGAGAACAAAGCCGTCTATAAAAGGCCGGATGGCATTGTCATCATAGACCCGGAAAAAGCAGTCGGACAAAAACAGATTGTGGGAGCCTGTCCCTACCGGGTAATCTACTGGAACGAAGAGAAAAACATTCCTCAGAAATGCACCCTCTGTGCCCACTTGCTGGATCAGGGATGGAAAGAGCCCAGGTGCGCAGAGGCCTGTCCCACGCAGGCCATGGTCTTCGGAGACATGGACGACCCCAAGAGTGAGATATCCAAGCTCATCGCTTCCGGAAAGGCTGAAGTGATCCACCCCGAATATAAGCTAAAAGAAAAGGTTAGTTATATCGGTCTGCCAAAGAGATTCATCGCCGGCACAGTGGTATTCGGAGATAAGGATGATTGTGCCGGAAATGTCAGTGTCACCTTGAAAGGGAAAGGTGCTAAACAGACGGGTGTGACCAATAATTTCGGTGACTTTGAGTTTGAAGGGCTGGAGGCAGACCGAGAATTCTCAGTGAGGATTGAACATCCGGGTTACAGCCGTAAGTCTTTTAAAGTTCAAACGAAAGCGGACGTCTATTTGGGGGAAATTTTCTTAAAACCATCCCGAAAGTAAAGTCATTTCAAGGAGGTCGAAAAAGATGAAGAGAGATAAGAGATTGCTCGTTATTACGATAATGCTTCCGGTTCTTTTTTTCGGGATTCCCGGATGGTCCCATGCACAGACGACAGATGAGCCAAAGAGCATGGTAATCGTCAATGGAAGGGCGGCGACTTCGACGTTTGCGCTCATCACCGGGATAGCGGAGATGATCAAGAAACACGTTGGCATTAAGACGGTTCCTGAGGCAGGTACCTTCGGAAGAAATGTTCTACTTGTTCACAAAAAAGAGGCTGAATTCGGTATGACCAACAACGATAGGGCATTTTTTGCCGCCCGGGGTGAGGATGATTATAAACCCTTTGGAAAGCTGAACGTTCGCCTCATGTTCACCAGCAGGTATTCTCCCCCATTCTGCTTTGTCACACGGCGTGACGCGAATATAAGGTCTGTAGGCGAGCTCAGAGGGAAGAAAGTAATGTGTGTTTACCCGGGAAACCCCGCCTTCACCAAAGGAGCCGATATCCATTTCGAGGCAGCAGGGATGACCAGGAAGGACGTACAAGCCATGTCGTTCAGTGGCCACGAAGAGGGGGATATGGCACTAAAAGAAAGACGGATCAGCGCATACATCCATCCGATGCCCATCACCTCCGTAATGCCCTATCTGCAAGAGTTGAATTACGAAGTTCCGATTCGGTTGCTGAGCGCACCGATGGAAAAACTGGAAGTTGTTCTGACCAAATATCCTTATTTCCGGCATGATATTGTTCCGGCTAAGATATACGGGGACTTGGTCGATCAAAAGGACCTCTTCAGCATTGGTGTCGCTGAAGCACTGGTCTGTCAGTCAGGGCTATCAGAGGATCTGATTTACAAAGTAATGAAAGCAATCTTCGAACATTTGTCCGAGCTCACCACATTTACTCCGGTTACGAGGATATGGATGGGCGATCCTCTCTCTTCGGCGGTCTTGCCTTATCATCCAGGAGCCGTAAAGTATTACAAGGAAAAGAAGTTATGGACGGACGACCTGGAGAAAAAGCAAATGCAACTCATGACCGAGATCGGAATATCGAAATAATTTGTGCGGCGAGCCTTTGTCCGTTTTCCAGGCGAAGGATCAGGAAGGCGTATGGAGAAAGTCACCAAAGGAGTAGCGATTACCGTAACCGTTTGGAGTGCCCTATACATATCGCGCTTCACAGAGTACGCCGGTCTGATGCTCGCGCCCGCTCAGAACCAGGCGATCTTTCTCGGGCTGGTCATGGCTTTAGCCTTCCTCTCATGCCCAGCCAAGAAAGGCATGAAAGGGGTGAAGTGGTACGATTGGATTTTCGTCGTTATGGGGGTGATCCCCAACGCCTATGTCCTCCTTTTTTATGATACCTGGCAGCTGCATGGGGGGACAGAGCCTAAAAGGTATGAGATCCTCTTCAGTATTGCATTAGCGATCGTGCTGTTAGAGGGGTTGAGGCGCGTGCTGGGTCTCGTTCTTTCCATTCTTTTGCTTTGCTTCATGCTTCATCCCATCTTTTCGAATCACCTTCCAGGCATTTTCTTCGGCAGGGGTTATTCCGTATCAAGGGTCGGAGCCGTCATCTTTTTTCCCCCGGAAGGAATCTACAGTATGCCCCTGAATATAGCGGCGACGATTGTGATCGGTTTTTTAATATTCGGTGCATTGCTCTTGGTTTCGGCCGCGGGCCAGACCCTGACGGACCTGGCACTATCCGCCGTCGGACGGGTCCGCGGCGGAGCCGCAAAAGCTGCCTGCATAGGAAGTGGCATGTTCGGAATGCTGTCCGGAAGTCCTTCTGCCAATGTTGCCGTTACCGGGACATTCACCATACCGTTAATGAAACGGACCGGCTACTCAGCAGACTTTGCGGGTGGGGTAGAAGCTGCAGCAGCAAACGGAGGGGGGTTGATGCCTCCTGTAATGGGTGCCGTTGCCTTCGTGATGGCCGACATGCTCGAAATCCCCTATATTCAGGTCTGCTATATCGCTTTCATCCCAGCGATACTTTACTACTTTGGAATGTTTATGATGGTGGACTTTGAGGCGGGCCGTTTGGGGCTTCGTGGGCTTCCTGCTTCACAAGTGCCGTCGTTCAGGAATACCTTAAAAATAGGGTGGCCCTACTTTTTTCCGGTGATCATACTTATTTATCTGATGTTTAGCCTCCACTTTTCACCCGAGCTCTCAGCTTTCTGGGCATCCGTCAGTGTCGTAGCCGTGAGCTGGTGCAGAAAGAATACGCGGGTAGGCTTACGCAAAATTCTTGCGGCCCTGGAGTCAACTGGCAAGAATGTCGTCCAAATAGGGCTGGCCTGCGCCATGGCTGGAATTATGATGGCCTCCCTCTCATTGACGGGCATCTCGGTCCTTCTTTCCAGTGAGATCGTGAGGATCGCCGCAGGCAATATCTTTTTGTTATTAGTGCTGGCCGCCATGGCCAGCTTTGTGCTTGGCTTAGGATTACCCTCCATCCCCTGTTACATCTCTGTCTCTATCCTGGTGGCCCCTGCTCTTGTTCAGATGGGGATATCAAAGATGGGAGCCCATCTCTTCGTTCTCTGGTACGCGATCGCCTCTTTTATCACCCCCCCGGAGGGCATGGCCTTTTTTGTGGCCGCTGCCGTTGCCCAGGCGCACCCTATGCGGGTCGGATGGCGGGCTGTGCTACTGGCCATTGGTAACTTTGTCATCCCCTTCGTTTGGATCTACAATCAGGGATTGGTACTGGAAGGTTCAGTTTCGGAAATAATTTTAGCGATCGTCGCTGGTGCATTGGGAATGATCGCCTTATCTGCTGGGATAGAGGGGTTCTTTTTGAAGCGAATTGATTGGATTCGAAGGGTCTTACTTATTGCGAGCGGAATTCTAATATTCGTCCCGAACTGGTGGCCTCGGTTAGTAGGTGGTTTGATTTTTGTTGTTATTCTCGGCTGGCTAAGAGTCTCCCGCAGAAAGGATGCCCTAACCACTGCCTTTGAGCCAGCTGAATAGGTCGATCCATCAAACGAGAAGGAGGAAGATTGATATGAATTACAGTGACTTGAGAGAATACATAAAGGGAGCCGAAGCGCTCGGCGAGCTGAAACTCATTGAAGGTGCGGATTGGGACTTGGAGGTGGGAACAATTACAGAACTGATGGCGAAGGCCGATACCCCCTTGCTGCTGTTTGATAAGATCAAGGGTTATCCACCCGGATACAGAATTGTTACCAATCTGGCTGCTTCAAAGAAGCGTGTCTCTTTATTTTTGGGACTGCCTGAAGCAGAGAAACCGATCGATCTCGTCAAGGCTTGGCGGGAAAGATCGAAGGGTGGGTTTAAGCCCATCCCTCCCGTTCAGGTCAAGATGGGACCCGTCATGGAGAATGTCCATACCGGGAAAGACATTGATCTGTTTGAATTCCCAACCCCCAGGTGGCATGAAGATGATGGGGGAAGATATATCGGCACCGGAGACGTGGTGGTTACCAAAGATCCTGACGAGGGATGGGTGAATGTTGGAACATACCGAATCCAGATCCACGATAGAAATACGGCCACTATCTGGACCGATGAGGGCCACCATGGGGACGTGATTAAGAAAAAGTATTGGGCGAAAGGAAAAGCCTGTCCTGTCATTGTCGGCTTGGGCCAGGATCCAATCATACAGCTTGTGGCCATCCAGCGGGTCCCTTGGGGTATTTCCGAATACGATTATGCGGGCTGGATCAGGCAGAGGCCGATCGAAGTCATCTCAGGGCCTGTGACGGGTTTGCCCATGCCGGCTTCTGCTGAGATTGTTCTCGAAGGTGAAATAGTTCCGCCGGAAGTGGAAACCAGAGTAGAAGGACCTTTTGGGGAGTTTACGGGATATTACGGTCGTCCTGCAGGGCCGGTGGCTGCCTTTAGAGTGAAGGCTGTTTATCATCGCAATAATCCAATCCTGCAAGGAAATCCTCCCTACAAGTGGGAGCCTCTTTACTGGTCGGGTAGAGACATCTTAAAAGCATCCATGATCTGGGATGAGGTAAGCCGGCGGGTTCCCGGCATCAAAGGGGTCTGGATTGTCGAAGAAGGGCTGCTCTGGATCTTGGTGATTTCCGTTGAACAGGAGTATGTGGGCCATGCAAAAGAAGCTGCCATTGCTGCAAGATCCGCTCACTTCCTGTTTAAATTCGTGATCGTGGTGGATGAGGATATTGACCCTTCCAACATGGCAGAAGTCCTCTGGGCTATGGCCACCCGGTGCGATCCCGAGGTCGACATCGATGTCGTCCGAGGTCTCCACGGCATCCTTCTCGATCCGGTCATCTCTCCCGAGAAGAGGAAGCGTGAAGAAATCGATGTTTCCTGCGCGATCATCAACGCATGCAAGCCTTTTCACTGGAAAAAAGATTTTCCAAAAACAGTGGGAAGTAGCGCAGAACTGATCGCCAGGGTGAAACAAAAGTTTGGTCTATAACGGTATTCCCCTGTTGAGCCCGTAAAGAGGTTGATGAAAACTAACACCTTCCCGAATATCCTTACGTTAAATACATTCAGGCGTTCAACAAGGTTTGAAGCGGAGAGTGTAACAATAAACAGAAGCAATCCTCATCTCTCTGATGAGTCTGAGGTCTGGTTGATTCCTCTCAATTTCTAATCCGTCACTGACCGTCAAAGGAGGACTCACAGTGAAAATTGATATATATACTCACATCCAGCCCCGAAAATACCTGGACGAGCTTCTTAAGGTCGTTGAGACTCATCACAAGCACCTCTTGACGAGGTTCCGCGTCATTGAGTCGACTCGCTCTTTGTGGAACTTAGATGAGCGATTCCGGGTCATGGACAAATATGAGGATCTCGTTCAGGTGTTGGTTCCCACGGGCCCCCCTGTAGAGTTGCTGGCTCAGCCTAAAGACGTCACGAGGCTGGTCAAGCTCTATAACGATGAAATCGCTGAATTGGTTCAAAAACATCCTGATCGCTTTATCGCCGGTGTGGCCTGTCTTCCACTCAACGATGTGGATGCCGCTTTAGGAGAGGCTCAGAGGGCGATTACAGGTTTGGGGTTTAAGGGTATTCTCGTGGACAGCCCGATCTACGATTACAGCTCGGAAAAGACGAAGCCGATTGATCTTCCGGAGTATATGCCCCTTTACGAGATGATGTCAACGTACGATTTGCCAATCTGGATTCATCCCCGAAGGGAGTCCTCCGTCTCGGATTATACAACGGAGAAGGAATCAAAATACTTTATCTTTCATTGCTTTGGGTGGCCTTATGAGACCACGGTGGCCATGGCTCGCTTGGTATTTAGCGGTATCTTAGAAACCTTTCCGGCGTTGAAGCTGATTACCCATCACTGCGGTGCTATGATCCCTTTTCTTGCCGACCGGATTGAAAGACTCTATGGGTATATGTGGGCTCATGGGCAGAAAGGGTTTATGGAGAAGCTGAGTAGGCCTCCGATAGAATATTTCAAGCAGTTCTATAATGATACGGCCCTTTATGGAAACACAGCCGGGCTGATGTGTGGAAACGCCTTTTTCGGTATCGACCACCTCCTCTTCGGGACGGATATGCCCTATGACGCAGAGCAGGGAGACGAATTTACTCGCGAAACCATTCAGGCCATAGTGCAAATGAATATCTCGGACTTAGAGAAGGAGAAGATATTCAAGGATAACGCATTGGACCTCTTAAATCTCAGAAAGGGGAAGAGCAACCCATAGATGAGTGATGAAAGCAATCTTCAGTCATGTGGAAAATCCATGTCTGTGCATCCGATCGTTAAAATATGGGTTAAGAATCCGGCTCCCATGATCCCCGTTCCGTATCATGTCGGCGCAATCAAGTATTACAAAGAAAAGAAGCAGCGGACGGAGACATTGGAATATAAGTAAAAGCAGCTTATCGTCAAATTGAGAGCAGAAAGATAGGTTTTCAATCTTTAGGGGGAAAATTATCCAAGAAGAGGAGGTGTTCTATGGCACATACGTTCGGCAGAATCATATTGATTTCGATATGGATCGTATTGTTCGGATGTTTGGGGGCAGGCAACGTCCTATCCCAAGAAGCTCGTTTCCCAATCAAGCCGATCAAATTAATCATCGGGAGTGCACCGGGGGCCTCTTCTGATCTGCCCATTCGGGCTTTAGCAAAGGCGGCGGAAAAGGAACTGGGACAACCGATCAACTGCTATAACTCACCCGGAGCCGCAGGCACCCTTGCCTTAGGCACGGTCCTGAAAGAAAAGCCGGATGGCTACACCCTGGTAACGGTCACGATGGCCACGGTGATCGCCGCACACATGGAAAAGCTGAACTACTCTGCCTCGAATGATTTTGCCCCAATCATTCAAGTTCAAAACCAGCCCATGCCTTTTGCTGTTCGTAAGGATGCGCCTTGGAGTACATGGCAGGAGATAGTCAAGCACGCACGTGAAAGGAAGGGCCCGATCAAGGTTGGCGTCTGGGGGGCAAAGAGCTCGAATTGGCTGGCATTGAGCCAAGTCGAAAAAAAGGAGAATGTAAAATTTGTTTATGTTCCGTTTACGGGTGGAGGAGAAAGTATTACCGCCATATTGGGGGGGCACCTTGACGCCAATATGGCGACCTCGTCCATCATGTATGCCAAGAGCGGAGAGTTGAAGTTGCTTCTGGTTTTTGCCGATCAGCGTTTGAAAAATTTTCCGAATGTTCCAACGGGTAAGGAATTGTACGGCCCGGAAGGGGCGGGGTTTGGTGGAGGCTTTGGTGGAATTACGGCACCCAAAGGGCTACCGAACGCGGTCTTAACAAAACTTCACGATGCATTCAAAAAGGCGATGGAGGATCCGGATTATCGTGCGATCAGTGATAAATTTGATCTTTTAATTTCATACAGAAAGCCCGAAGATTTTCGAAACCTGCTCCAAAGGACGGAAGAGGCCATCAAGGCCTATGCGAAGGAGGAGCCGAAATAAGAGAAGACTTCACCCTTATCCGTTTCTATTGCGGATTGAGGCTGTTTCATTGACATTTCTGGGAAGAATGGATCACGGGACAATTTTGGTCAGGGTGAACGCATGAATAGGCTGGATCAGATCGATAGCCTGGTGTGGCTGCTTGTGGGTGTGCTTATCATTCTTGGGTCGCTTACGTCCCTCAAGATAGGAACGGCGAATGATCCTGGACCAGGACTCCTCCCCTTTCTTTCTGGAATATTGGTGACCGTTTTTTCCTTAACTGTCTTTTTGAAAGCTACCTTTCAAAAGAGATCAGAGGAAAAGAATGTGCGCAACTTGTGGGCAAACCTGCATTGGAAGAAAGTTATATACGCCATTGCAGCCCTCTTTGTCTATGCCCTCCTGTTGGAAAGAGTGGGCTTTCTTTTCATGACGCTACTGTTATTCATCTTCCTCTTCAGGAAAATCGAACCACAAAAATGGAAGCTTGTCATTGGGCTCTCTGTTTTTGCCTCTGTGGGAGCCTATCTCATCTTTGATCGAATGTTGCAGGTTCAGCTTCCGAGGGGCCTTTTTGGATTTTGACCATGGAGTGTAACGAATGGTTGATAATATTTTATTGGGACTCCAGGTTGTTCTGCAGCCGTCCAATATTCTATCCTGTTTTTTAGGGGGGCTGCTCGGCACGTTAATTGGAGTGTTACCCGGCTTGGGTCCGGTTGGGGCCATTGCTATCCTCCTTCCCACTACATTCCACTTGACTCCCGTTCAGGCCATCATCATGGTATCCGGAATCTACTATGGCGCCCAATATGGGGGCTCCATTACATCGATTTTGCTGAATATTCCTGGAGAAGCGTCCTCCATTGTCACCTGTAAGGATGGCTATCAGATGGCAAGAAGAGGGAGAGCAGGGCCCGCCTTGGGCATTTCTGCTTTTGGTTCCTTCATCGGGGGAACAGTGGGAATTATCTTCCTCATGGTGCTTGCTTTTCCATTGGTCAAGCTCGGCCTCACGTTCGGTCCTCCAGAATATTTCTCCCTGATGATCGTCGGAATTGTTTTGCTCACCTCCCTCTCCAGCAAGTCGGTTATCAAATCGTTGGTCGTGGGGGCATTTGGGATCTTCCTGTCCACAATTGGTATCGATCCAATGAGTGGTAATCCAAGATTTACATTCAAAATCTATACGCTAATGGATGGAATCGGGATCGTCCCGGTCGCCATGGGCCTTTTTGGGATAGCAGAAATTTTGACCAATATTGAAACCGGGATCAAACAGGAGATTTACGAGCCCCGAGGACTGGGAGCAAGCATATACCCCACCCTCCGAGACTGGATAGATTCCAAATGGGCGATCGTGCGGGGCACGTTTATCGGTTTTTTCTTGGGTGTGCTTCCCGGGGGAGGAGCCATCTTGGCCTCCTTTGCTTCTTATGTGGTGGAAAAAAAATTTTCCAGACGGCCGGAGATGTTTGGAAAAGGAGCGATTGAGGGGGTGGCCGGTCCCGAAACAGCAAATAATGCTGGGGCCCAAGGGAGTTTCATCCCTTTGTTAGCCTTTGGCATCCCGTGCAATGTCGTCATGGCCTTGCTTCTGTCGATCTTCATTATCCATGGAATTACTCCAGGTCCCTTGTTATTGAAAGACCATCCCAATGTGTTTTGGGGACTGGTCATGAGCATGTACTTGGGAAATATCATGCTCTTAGTTCTGAATGTTCCTCTTATTGGAATATGGATCAAGTTTCTAAAAATTCCCTATCCCTTGTTTTTTCCGTTCATCATTCTCTTCTGTCTCGTGGGAGTTTACAGCCTGAATAACAATATTGCAGAATTGGTCATTATGATTCTTTTTGGAGTTCTTGGATATTTGATGAGAAAATTTGAATACGATCCTGCTGTACTTGTTCTGGCCATGGTCCTCGGGCCAATGATGGAAACTGCATTCCGCAGATCGTTGATTATGTACCAGGAACATTTCTACATCTTTTTTAAGCGCCCCATTTCTTTGGGGCTACTCATACTTGCTGCGTTTCTCCTCATCTATCCAATATTCCGCAGAAGGAGACATTTCCTTTTAGAAGATGCAGAAGAAGCTTAAAGCGATGTAAAGGTTACGAGAATGACGGGGCAACCTTGTTCACTATCCCAGGAGGTGAAAAATGAACAGGACAGAGAAAAGAATTCCTTCAGTAATTTTCGCCCTTCTTTTAATTTCCGCACTATCTCTTGTTTCCGGCTACAGCACAGGAACCGCAGCCGAGTTGCCCAAGTCCGTGACTCTTATTGCAGGCAGGGTCGGAAGTTCCAATTATGCGTTTGCCACGGGGGTTACGAGTCTTATCACAAAAACGACCGGGATTAAAGCCGTCCCGGAAGGGGGCACGTACGGGAAGAACCTGATCCTTCTGCATCGGAAAGAGGCGGAGTTTATCTTCTGCAACAGCGATTTAGCCTACAACGGGGCTCGCGGTCTGGAGGAATTCAAAGGATATGGAAACATGAACGCACGGCTGCTGTTCAGCGGCAGTACTTCTTCGCCCATGGTTTTTGTGACCCGTCGAGATGCCAATATCAAATCCGTAACCGATCTCAAGGGCAAGAAAGTGATGTGTTTCAATCCGGGGAACTCCGCCTTTCATAAGGGGGCGGACGTACTTTTTGAAGCCGTCGGGATGAAGCGAGCTGACGTACAGGCCCTCTCCTTCAGCGGGCGCGATGACGGGGACATGGCCATCAAGGAAGGACGAATCGCCGCCTATATCCACAATCAGATTGTCACGTCTGTTATTCCTTTTATGCAGGAATTAAATATGCAGGTTCCCATTCGTCTGGTCAGTGCGCCGGAGAAGAACCTAGATACTGTCCTAACCAAGTGTCCCTCTTTCAGAAAAGATATACTGCCGGCAAAAGTGTACGGAGAGATGACGGACAATAAGGACCTCGCCGGCGTGGGTTTTCTGGAAATCGTATTGTGCCAAAAAGAATTGCCGGATGAACTTGTCTATCGGGTGATGAAGGCGATCTTTGACAATCTGCCGGAACTCTATTCCTACACGCCCATGGCGAAGATATGGACACAGAGCCCACTCATTTCGCCGGTACTTCCCTATCACCCCGGAGCCATCAAGTATTACAAAGAAAAGAAGTTGTGGACAGAGACCCAGGAGAACAAACAGAAGCAGCTTTTGTCAGAAGCCGGAGACACAAAGTAGGTCCAGAACAACTGCCAAAGGACGGGCAAGTGATCACCTGCTGTCGGCCGGGATTGTCCAAAGAGATTCCTGGTCGGAATTCGGAATATCGTCAAGGAGGTCTGGCTTGGCGTCTTCAAATCAGAAGGGAGGAAAAATCCAGTCAGGAAACGGTTCCCTTTATCTATCTTTAGAAAGGAGATTCCAGATGAAGAATAATACCTTTTCCAAGTTGTCAACGGTTGTGAGCATCGTGTTGGCGCTTTCGGCATTAGCATTCCAGGCAGCCTTTGCGGCGAGTCCAGTAGAGATGAAGGCTGTCGCATTCCTGCCCACGACAGCCCTTGAAACAAAATGTTTCGTCGAATTTGTCGAAGATGTTCAGAAGAAAACGCAGGGAGCGCTAAAGATCAAATTTCTTGGCGGGCCAGAGGTCATGTCTTCCCGTGAGCAGGTTGATGCGCTACAATCAGGTATCGTCCAGATCGCCTTGATCCCACCGAGCTATTATGCGAAAAAAGTTCCTGTCATTAGTGCAAATTACTTTTTAACTTCTTCGATGGCGGAAAGACGGAAAAACGGCTTTTACGATATCCTGGTGGAACTTACCGAAAAAGCTGATATGCGTTTTCTGGGCGAGGTCAATTCAACGGAAGGAATGTATATGTATACCAACACCATGGTCAATAACCCCCGTACCGATTTCAAGGGGAAAAAGATTCGTGTCGTGGAAACCTATGATAGGTTCATACAAGGCTTGGGGGCTGCCGGGGTGGTTGTACCCAGAATGGACATCTATTCAGCCATGGAACGTGGCGTCATTAACGGTTTTTTAGCCCCTGTTTACCAGATCATGCAGTTCGGGCTGGTCGAAGTGGTCAAATACCTCGTCCATCCCCAGATGTGGTGGGGAGGATGCTTTATAAATCTTAACCTGAATACTTGGAAAAAGCTTCCTCAAGACATTCAGAAAGTACTACTGGACACCATGAGTGAAAAGGAAAAAAAGTGGGAGGCCATTTACATCCAGATGGACGGAGAGGAAAGAGCAAAGCTGAGGGGAAAGGGGGTCAAGGAAATCAAATTTTCGCCTGAGGACGAGAAATGGTTTGTTAACCTTGCCCTTACAAAAGAGTGGGAAGATATCGTCAAACAGGATCCGGTGAATGCCAATCGAGTCAGGAAATTTATTTTCGGCAACTAAGCTCCTCAAATATCGCATCTTAGAAGAATGGAACCCAGTTAAACGTTGGAACGCTCAGGCAGGCTAATGGTTCATGGTTAATTAAAATGAGGTCGAGATGAAAGCGCTGAAGAGATTTAATTCTGTCTTCGATCGCATGGTCGATATCATGTTCTATGCGGCATCTGGATTAGGTTCGGTCATTTTCTTCAGCGTCTGCATTGAACTCTTTATGCGAAACCTTTTCAATCGTCCTCAGATCTGGTCGGTGGAAGTGACCGAGTATGCCATGCTCTACATTACCTTTCTGGGTGCTGCCTGGGTTCTGAAAGAAGAGGGTCACGTAAGAGTGGACATCCTGCTGCTGCTTATAAATCCCAAGAGCCAGGCCTTACTCAATAGCATCACCTCTATTCTCGGTGTAATCGTTTGCGCAGTCCTTGTATTTTATGGGACCTGGAGCACATGGCTTCACTACCAAAAGGTGCTGTATACCTTCACTGCAATGGAGCTTCTCAAGTGGCCCTTTTTGATCGTTATTCCTTTCGGTAGTTTTTTGCTCCTCATCCAGTTTATCCGAAGCGCTTTTGCTTACTGGGGAAAATTTAAGTCTTACGAAAAGGCGAATAAACGAAGGGGGTGAGCGAACTTGGACTGGTGGTGGGCTCTCGTTTCCATTTTCCTTGGTCTGCTGATACTATTCGGCACAGGATTTCCGGTTGCCTTTTCTTTTCTGCTGGTTAATATCTTGGGCATCTATTTTTTCTGGGGCGGCGAAGCCGGGCTTCGCCAACTCATCTTAAGTATCTACGCCTCCCTGACGAATTTTATATTGGTTCCGGTGCCCATGTTTTTCCTCATGGGTGAAATCATGTTTCAGTCGGGGGTGGCCATGGACGTGATTAATGCCTTAGATAAATGGCTCGGACGCCTACCCGGAAGACTAAGTCTGTTGACAGTGGCCTCGGCGACTGTGCTCTCCGCTCTGACAGGGGTCCCGATGGCCTCCGTTGCATTGCTCGGGACTTCACTCCTGCCAGAAATGGAAAGACGCGGCTATGATAGGGGTATGATTATAGGCCCTATTATCGGTGCAGGAGGACTCGCCATGTTGATCCCACCGAGTGCCGTCGCTGTCCTATTGGCTGGCATTGCTGAGATCTCCGTCTCAGGTGTTCTCATCGGCGGCATCGGGCCCGGTATTATCCTTGCTTGCTTTTATTCCGTCTATATCATTATCAGATGCTGGTTAAAACCCTCCCTGGCTCCTGTCTATGATGTGAGGCAAGTCTCAACACGGGAGAGAGTACGAACCCTCTTCATAGATATCCTACCTTTAACCTTTGTAATTTTCATGGTGATCGGTGTTATGTTCTTAGGCCTTGCTACTCCCACCGAAGCAGCTACCTCGGGGGCTCTGGGTTCCGTCATCTTAGCGGCCTGTCACAAAAGGCTGACTTGGGACTTGATCAAAAGATCTCTCATTGGAACCACTCGCCTGACCATCATGGTGTTCATGATCGTTGCAGGATCCACTGCTTTCTGCCAAATGCTGGCCTTTTCCCAGGCCACTAAAGGTCTGGTCGAACTCCTGACAGGGCTTCCACTCTCGCCCATTCTCATTGTCATGGTCATGCAGTTAATCCTGTTGATTATGGGCTGCCTGATGGATCTCTTTTCCATCATGATGATCACCATCCCAATATTTTTTCCCATTATCAAAGCTCTTGGTCTCAACCCGTTGTGGTTCGGTATATTATTTCTTCTCAATATGGAAATTGCTCCCCAGACGCCGCCTTTCGGTATGGAACTCTTTGTCATGAAAGGGGTAGCACCTCAGGACGTAAGCATGGTAGATATCTGGCGGGCTGCGGTACCTTTTATCCTTATGGAAATATTACTGTTATGGCTAATGATCATCTTCCCAGATATCGCTCTCTGGCTGCCAAGCCTGGTAAAAGGACGATCACTTTAAAAATATTTGCCTCAAACATATTTTTTAAGAAAGATACTCTTAAAGAAAAAACTTGACAAGGTTTTTGGAATTTGATAGAAACTGAATCGAGCGCTTGCTCTATAACTCAAACTTCTTCTGGACGGAATAGGTGAGTTCCGATGTTAAAAGAATTTAACGTGCTTGACTTGACGACGGAGGCGGGATGGCTGTGCGGAAAGATGCTGGGTGACTTGGGGGCCGACGTTATTAAGATTGAACCTCCGGGTGGAGACCCCGGACGCCAACACGGCCCGTATTACAAAAAGACAAAGGACCCCGAGAGGAGTCTCTTCTGGTTTGCTCTAAACGCGAATAAACGGGGGATCACTCTCAATATTGAATCTCGAGAAGGAAGAGACCTACTGACGAAATTGGTTCAGGAAACCGACTGTATCGTTGAGTCCTTTGCGCCAGGCGCCTTGGAAAAACTTCACCTTGATTACACAAGCTTAAAAAAGATAAACCCCGGGGTGATTCTTACCTCGATCAGTTCTTTCGGGCAGGAAGGTCCCCGCAAGGACTGGAAGGCATCCGATTTGGTCTGTATGGCCATGGGCGGCTTTCTCCACCTGTGCGGTGCCCCCGACCGTGCTCCGGTGGGTGTCAGCCTCCCCCACGGCTATTTCTTTGCAGGAGCAGATGCCGCTGTTGGCACAATGATCGCCTACTACCATCGGGAACAAACCGGAGTGGGGCAGTGGGTAGATGTTTCCATACAGCAGAGCGTAGCCATGACCTGCTTCAATTCAGTGCCCTGGTGGCAGCTCCAGAAAGTAATTCAGGGGCGTATGGGAGCCTTCAGAAAGATCGGATTATTCGGTGGTTTGGTATTAAGGCAGACCTGGCCCTGTAAGAACGGCTTCGTGATTTTTATTCTGACGGCAGGCGCCTTTGGTGCGAGAACGAATCAATTATTGACGGAGTGGATGGATTCGGAAGGGATGGCTCCAGAGTTTATGAAGAAGATGGATTGGAAGACACTTGACGCCAAGAACATGGCGCCGGATTTTGTCAAGGCCTTTGACGAGTATGTGATGAAATTTTTCTTGTCTCACACGAAGGAAGAGCTTTATGAAGGGGCTGTTCGGAAAGGGATGCAGCTCTATCCCGTATACGATTGCGCAGCATTGGCAGAAAGTCCCCAATTGAGAGCCCGTGATGCCTGGCAGCCCGTGGAACATCCCGAGTTGGGTATAACGATGACCTACCCGGGCGCATGGGTCAAGATGTCAGAAGCCGGTTGCCAAACCCGGCGGCGGGCCCCTTTGATCGGTGAGCACAACTTAGAGGTTTACCACGAAGGGTTGGGCCTTCCTCTTGAAGAGGTCGAGCGTTTAAAACAGTCTGGAGTGATATGATTTAGGGACTAAAGATGATGAAGGAAAAAGACGAAACAAGAGAGGCTTTAGAGGGTTTAAAGGTTGTTGACTTCGGATGGGCCATTGCAGCCCCTGTCATCTGCTGGTATCTCGCCACCCATGGAGCCACCGTGGTTCGTGTGGAGACGAGTACCCGACCGGATGTTTACAGGGTCAGCGCTCCCTATAAGGATAACAAGCCGGGATTGAACCGAGCCGGCTTCTTTGCCTATCCCAACGTCAATAAGCTGAGCATCGCGCTCAACATGAACCTCCCTCAAGGGATCGAACTCGCAAGAAAGCTGGTCGCATGGGCCGATGTAGTGGTTGACAACTTCCGCGTGGGCCCCATGGAGAAGTGGGGTTTGGGTTATGAGGACCTGAAGAAGGTTAAGCCGGAAATCATTATGGTTCGTACGACCAATCAAGGTCTGACCGGGCCGCATAACACCCATCCAGGATGGGGGTGGCAACTGGTAGGCCTGAGCGGGATTTCGAACCTTGCCGGCTGGCCTGACCGGGAACCTTTATCCTTTGGGATGCCTTATACGGACGTTATTGCTCCCCGTTTCGGAGTAGTTGCACTGATGGCTGCACTGGTCCACCGGAAAAAGACGGGGAAAGGGCAATTGATTGACTTGTCCCAGTTGGAAACGGCCCTGCAGTTCATTTCTCCGGCCATGCTCAATTATTTTGCGAACCAGGACAATGATAAGAGGACGGGAAATACCTCCACTTACGCAGCACCCCATGGAGTTTACCGGTGCAAAGGTGAGGATCGGTGGTGTGCCATCACCATTTTGAGCGAAAGGGAGTGGAAGGACTTCTGTAATGCCATAGGCCGTCCACAGCTATCGGAGGACCGAAAATTTGAAACCTTATCAGACAGGAAAAAGAATGAGGAAGAACTGAATCAAATCGTAGAGGCATGGACGGTTCAATTTGCACCAGAAGAAGTGGCGGACCGGATGCAGGCAGCGCGGGTCCCTTGCGGGATCGTACAGAATGCTCAGGATGTGTTTAGTGACGAACAGCTGAGGCAACGAAACTATTTTTGGACATTGGACCATACAGAGATGGGACCATACGCCCACATGGGTCAACCTTTCGGTTTGTCTGAAACGCCTGCCAAGCCGCGAATGCCCGCGCCTTGCTTAGGCGAACATAACGAATATGTCTGTACGAAGCTGCTCGGCATGACCGACGAAGAATTTTTGGATTTGCTCACTTTAGGGTTATTCGAATAACACCAGGGCGGAAAGGGGTCGAATTCAATGGCTTCGGAAATACGGAAATCTATTTGCTGGGGCTGCTGGATGCAATGCGGGGCACTCGCCCACGTGAATCAAGGAAAAGTGGTCAAATTGACGGGTGACCCGGAGTTCTACACGAAAGGCTTCTTTTGTGATCGAGGCGCCAGATTTGCAGAGCACCTCTATCATCCCGACCGGCTCAATTATCCGCTCAAGCGAAAGGGCGAACGGGGTGAGTCAAAGTGGGAGCGGATTTCGTGGGACCAGGCATTGGAAGAGGTCACTGCAAAATTGTCGGAGCTGAAGGGTCGATATGGAGCGGAAACATTAGCCACGACTTGCGGTACAGGAAGAGGACACCAAGAGACGTTCAAGGAGCGATTTCTGCACCTCTTTGGAAGTCCTAATCATGCCAATGCGGGACAATTCTGTCGAATTGAAACGAGAGAGATAGACTATGCCATTTATGGGGCTGATATCGTTGCGATGAAGCCCAAAGTGGCTGAGAGTGAGGGCTGTATTGTCATCTGGGCCCACAACCCGAAAGAGTCGGTTCCGGTGGAGTATCATGAATACCGGAATCTCAAAAAGAAAGGAGGCGTCAAGTTCATCGTCATCGACCCAAAGCGCACGGAGATCGTAGACGAACTTGCGGACATCTGGCTTCCGATCAGACCTGCTACGGACGCTGCTCTGGCTCTGGGATGGTTGAATATCATAATCAACGAAGAACTTCATGATAAAGAATTTGTAGAGAAGTGGTGTTTTGGTTTTGATCAGCTCAAAAAGCGGGTGCAGGAGTACCCTCCGGAAGAGGTCTCCAAGATCACTTGGGTTCCCAAAGAGAAGATCATCGAGTCGGCCAGGATGTTCGCCAAGGCCAAGCCTTATACGAATATCCCCTGGGGTGTCAAAACGGATATGCAGGGGAGAAATGTAACCTCCATTATTCACGCGATTGCCATCCTACGGGCCATGACAGGGAGTATCAATGTGAGTGGAGGGTCTCCTCTTTCCGGGCCTTGCCTGAAAGCGAACGGGGGACCCGATTTTAACTCTATCGATTTGCTCTCTCCGGAGCAGAGAGCGAAACAGTTGGGCATCGACAGGCATAAGTTCTGGACGTTTCCGGGATACGACCTCATCTCCCAGGCAATGAGGCCATACTGGAGCGGCAAGATGTGCTCTTCCTATATGCCTGGCTGTCATATACCCGATGTATGGCGGGCGATCCTCGATCAGGATCCCTATCCCATCAAGGCATTGATCGTGGGCGGGAATAACCCTCTCATGGCATTCGCCAACACACCTCAGGTCTACAGGGCGCTGAAAAGTTCTAATCTGGAATTTTTTGCAGTGGTGGAGCAGTGGATGACGCCCTCCGCCGTGCTTGCTGACTACGTCCTTCCTGCAACCAATTGGCTTGAGATGCCGTTGTTACATTTTGGCACTTATACCGGGGCTCAAGATTTCGTGGCTGCTGCAGAGCAGGTCGTCCCTCCTTTGTTTGAGAGGCGACCCGATTACTATTTCTGGCAGGGGCTGGGAATGAGACTAGGGCAGGAGAAATACTGGCGTCAGTCGTTGGAGAAAGAGTGGGAATGGTGTATCAAACCCTTACTGGACGAACTTAACATGGAATCCTTTGAGGAATTTGCTCAGAGGCAGCAGTTTTGGTTCCCCCCCTTTGAGGAAAAATACCATGAGAAGATTGAACCCAACATAGGAAGGCCGAAGGGATTTGGGACACCTACCGGGAAAATCGAGTTTTACTCGACCATCCTTGACAAGCTTGGCTATGATCCATTGCCTCACTACAAAGAACCATTAGAAACCCCGGTGAGCCAACCCGAATTGAGTAAGGAGTATCCCCTGATCCTGATCACCGGATCGAGATTTAGGCCTTTTCACCATTCGGAGCATAGACAACTCCCTTCAGCCCGCAAACTCTATCCAGACCCAACCGTGGAGATTCACCCAGATACGGCCAGAGAAATGGGGATTGAAGAAGGAGAGTGGACCATGATAGAGACGACCTGGGGGAAGATCAAACAAAGGGCCAGGTTTTCAACAAGGATTGACCCGAGGATGGTGGATGCCCAGCATAGCTGGTGGTTTCCTGAGGAGATCCCGGACGATCCGATTCTCTATCGGGCGTTTGAGTCGAATACCAATATGCTGACAACCGACCGAGACGAGTACTGCGATCCTCCCACGGGGGCAATGCGCCTCTCTCCCTATTTGTGTAGGGTTTATCCAGCGAAAAAGTATTATTGATTGAGGAGGAGGAAATGAAACTAAAAGGAAAGGTTGCTATTGTGACAGGCGCAAGTCGAGGTCTGGGACATGACTTTGCACTGGATTTCGCCAAGGAGGGGGCGCATGTTGCCGTGGCAGCCCGGACAGAGTCAGAAGGGAAGTTACCAGGAACAATTTATAAGACAGCAGATGAAATCCGTGCCATGGGAGGCCGGGCACTTCCAATCCGATGCGACGTAACGAGTGAGGACAGTGTCAATGAGATGGTCCAAAAGACGATCAAGGAGTTTGGGCGGATCGATATTCTGGTTAATAACGCTGCCGTTGCCTGGTGGCCCCCGGTCACCGAAACGCCTCTAAAACGCTTTGAACTGGTTCTGAGAGTGAATATCATCGGTCCCTTTCTATGTGTGAAGGCCGTCCTGCCGACGATGATCCAGCAGAAAAGCGGCAGCATCATCAATATCTCTTCTTACGCGGCCAACAAGAGGGTCAGGGGTTTTTCCGGAATCTCTTATGGTGTGTCTAAGGCAGCCTTAGAACGATTTACCTGGGGTCTTGCCGCCGAGCTTGGGGAGCATAATATCGCGGTCAATGCGATCAAGCCATTGAAGGTGATTGGTACGGAAGGGATAGTGGCTCAAACAAGACCGGATGTGGATAAATCGGATTGGCAATCGTCAGAACTGATGGTAAAGGCGTGTACCTTTATGGCGGCACAAGATGCGAGCGGTGTTACGGGTATCGTGGCTTCCGATGACGAGTTTTGCCAATGGCATGGATTAATATAAGAAATGTTTGAAGGGAGCAGAAGATGGCGATTAAGACACCGGAACAGTACATCGAAAGTCTGAAGGATGATCGGGTGGTATTCTGCAATGGAGAAAGAGTCAAAGATGTTACAACGCATCCCATTCTGAAGATCTGCAGAGATTGGGTGGCCATGGATTACGTCCTCGAAAATGATCCGCGCTATCGAGATCTTGTAACAGAAAAAAACGCAGAGGGAGAGCGGGTCAGTTTTGCGTTGATTCCCCAAAGAAGCAGAGAAGATCTCATTCGATTAAGAGAAGTTGTCAAACTCTGGGCAAGAGTTTGTTTGGGGAAGCCCCCCGGTGCGAAATTTGTCGCAAAAGACGGGCTGAATGCCCTCACCGTGGTCAGTCAACGAATTGACAAGAGGTATGGCACGAACTACGCCGAAAACGTCGAAGCCTATCGAAAACACCTGCAAAAGAATGACTTGTCCTTCGCCATGGGTCTCACCGATGTCAAAGGAGATCGAAGTCTGCGGCCTTCTCAGCAAAAGCGTCACCAGGACTACTATGTCAGAGTGGTCGATGAGCGAAAGGATGGGATCATCGTCAGAGGCGCCAAGACCCACATCAGCCAGGCTCCCTTGTGCAACGAGATCCTGATTGCCCCATGCCGGGCGATGAAGGAGGAAGACAAGGCATACGCGTTATCATTCGCGGTGCCGGTCAACACCAAGGGGGTGACGCTCATCTCTGCCGAGCCGGAAGTGCATGAGGCGAATTTCTTCGATCATCCGATCGCCGGGAGTGTCTATATCAATGATGCCACCATCATCTTTGAGGATGTCTTTGTCCCGAAGGAAAGGGTATTTCTGAAAGGAGAGTGGGAGTTTGCAGGGGAGGTGGCCTATATGTTCGCCAATTTCCATCGCCTCAGTGCCGAAACGTATAAGGCCATGGAACTTGAGCTCTTTACCGGCGCCGCCTTACTCATGGCTGAATACAATGGTGTGGAGAAGGCTCCCCATATTCGGGATAAGCTTACTTGGCTGGTGATGTTTACCGAAGCGGTGGAGGTCATCGGCCGATCGGCCTGTGAATATTGCATCACCGAGCCGGATTCGGATTTGGTTTATCCCAATCCATTGTACGCAAATATCTGCAAATTTTACTTTGCCGACAATTGGCATCAGGCCACAAAATATATTCAGGACATCGCGGGCGGGATCGTCGTGACCTGCCCTTCTTCGAAAGACTACCTTAACCCTGAAATCCACGATCTGCTGGACAAATACCTGGGAGGAAAGGAAGGCATCCCGACAGAGCACAGAATTCGAATGGCCAAATTGATCCGGGACCTCACTTCCTGCTACGAAGATGTGCTCACCGTTCATGCGGAGGGCTCCCTTGAAGCCCAGAAGCTCTCCATCTTCGCTTTGGCTGATTTTGAGAGGTACAAAGCGGCGGCGAAGAGAGCGGCAAGAATTGATGACGGTAAGAAGCACCCTATCTTTAATGAGTTGCCTAAGTTTCCCTTCGGAAGCTGAGAAGGTATATTAAGAAGAAAAGGAGGATTTTTGAGATGGCCTATCAGGATCTGAATGAATGGATCGCGACGCTGGAGAAGGAAGGTGAACTCCATCGCGTCAAGGCAAAAGTGGACTGGGACCTGGAGATTGGGGGGATCGTACAAGAGGTTTTCGACAGAAAGGGTCCGGCCTTGCTCTTTGAGAACATCAAGGACTATGAAGATACCTTTTGCAAGAAGCTCTTCACGGCCTCACTGTCAACGTATCCCAGAATCGCGTTGGCCCTCGGTTTACCGAAGGATACTCCGCCAAAGGAGATCATTAAAGTCTACAAGGAGAGAGTACAGAAGCTAGTTAAACCAGTGGTGGTGGATAGCGGTCCGGTCAAGCAGAATAAATTGACGGGAGAGAAGGTCAATCTTCTTGGGATACCGGTTCCAAAATGGCACCACCGAGATGGAGGCAGGTTTATCGGAACGTGTGATGGGGTTGTGACCAAGGATCCGGAGACCGGGTGGGTTAATATCGGATTGTATCGCCGGCAACTTCATGACCAAAATCATACAGGGCTGGTTGTCGTCCACGGACAACATATCTGGAGGCACTGGAGAACTTACAAAAAACTGGGACGAAAAACGATGCCCGTGGCGGTGGTCAATGGCTGGGATCCGGTTTTACCTCTCGTTGCCTGTTCGTCACAACCGCCTGAAGTCTGCGAATATGATATTATGGGAGCCCTCCGGCAGAAACCGGTGGAGCTGGTGAAATGCGAAACCGTCGATCTCGAGGTCCCTGCCAGTGCCCAGATCGTTTACGAGGGCGAGGTGGGACTGGACTACGAGACCTTTAAGATGGAAGGAGAGTTTGGGGAATACGCGGGTTACTACCAGCGCAAAGCAAGCCCCAAACCGGTATTCACCGTTAACTGTATTACCTATCGAAATGCCCCGATTTTCCAGGGCACTCTGGAGGGAGTTCCGACGAATGAAGACCACATGATGGAGTCGATCAACTTCAGCGCTTTAATCTGGAATTTTTTGAATTCACAGATGATCGGAGTTACCGGAGTCAATGCCGACCCCAGTACGGCATGGGCCAATTTGATTGTACAACTCGACAACAGCTACGTGGGGCAGGTCTTCCAGGCTGCATCGTTAGTCTGGGGATACGACAAATCTAACTTTGTGGCCAAAAATGTGATTGCCGTGGATGAGGATATCGACATCTTTGACCTGGGCAAAGTTCTCTGGGCATGGGCCTACCGGGTCGATCCCAAGAGAGATTATCACTTTTTTCCAGGATTATACGGCGCGTCAGACCCTGTGATCCAGGCGAAAGATCGGATAGGTTTGACTAACTACCTGGGAACGAAGATGCTCGTCGACGCTACCAAATGGATCGGGCACCCTCGTGACCAGGAGCTTTGGAATGAGAAGTTTCCACCGAGTGCTTATCCGGACGAAGAGACGATGAAACTGGTAAGGAAGAGATGGGGAGAGTATGGGATTAAATAGGTTCAGGAAACAATCGAAACATTACAACCTAAGTCATTAAATTAGGAGAAGGAGGGAAAAAGATGAGCTTATATCGTGAAGAGAACTTGATTGATTTGGGACGGTTGAGAAGGGAGAGGGTGGAGAAGGCGAAAGCCCAAATGGAGAAAGAAGGTATCGGAGCTTACCTCTGCTTTGATCCGGCTAACATTGGTTACCTTACCGATACCTACACTTACCGGATCGAGCCCCTTTTAGCCAGGAATGTGGTATTCCCGAGAACAGGTGACCCCATACTCTATGAGTGGGGCTTCCGGTGGCAAAGGGTGAGGGATGAGCTTGCTCCCTGGCTCAAAGGGAATGTGAGACCAGGATGGCGATTGCGTTTTTTCCTTAACAGAGGAGTCAAACCCACAGAATTTCTGGCGGATCTTAAGAAGGTGTTGAGCGATCATGGAGTGCTCAATGAACCTTTGGCTGTGGATATGCCCATCGTAAGCGTCGATTTCGCCGAGATGCTTCGAAGTGAAGGGCTGAAGGTGATCGATGGGTTTCCTTCCCTCAACCGCACAAGGGCGATAAAAACCAAAGATGAAATCCAGTGTCTGAGACTGTCGGAGACGATCTGTGAAGAAATCTTCTATGAAATCCAAAAAGCGATCCGGCCGGGCACACGGGAATCCGATCTGGCGGCAATCGCGGCGGAATTTTCAGTGAAGCGTTTTTGTGATGGTCCTGTGGATATCGTGGGTTGTTCTGGCGAGAATACAAACCCCAATATGCTCGGTTACAGTGATCGACGCATCCGGCCTGGAGATATGATCTTTGTGGATCTTCCTGGCGTACGATACAAAGGCTACTGCTCCTGTTACTACAGGACCTTTTCCTGTGGCAAGGCGACTCCGAGGCAGAAGGAACTCTATGATGAGTGTTATAGCCTGTTAGGCAAGGGGATGTCAAAGATAAAGGCTGGAAACACAACGGCTGATGTTTGCAAGGCATGGCCAGGGCCCGAGCACTGGGGCGGCAAGACGTGGAGGGATGTTTCGGATTGTGCAATCGGTCATGGAATAGGACTGCATAATCAGGAAGCACCCACCATCACTCCTCTGTTTTCAATTGAGAACCCTATTACCTTTGAGGAGAACATGGTCATTGCCATCGAGACGTTCTTTGGTTCCAAGCCGGGTGAGCTGCCGAGGCAGGGGGCTCGGATCGAGGATCTGGTGGTCGTGCAGAAGGATGGCTATGAGAATCTGGCTCGGTGGCCGGCGGATAGGATCACGGAGTGCTGGCTTTAGTTTTGAGAAATGATTAATGACAGCGTGTCACATTAAAGCCGAATGAAAGGAGGAGGGATATGAAAGCAACAAAAGTTGCGGTATTTGTCATGTTAATCCTTTTCTTGTGGGTACTGCCAGCGTCTTCTCAACCCGCATCCTCAAAAGTTCCGCTCAAGGAGCAGTTGTGGAGGTTCTCAAATTTCTTGCCCCCCGGCCACTGGTCCAACTACTGCAATAGCTGGCTTCTTGACGAGATCGAGAAAAGGACGAACGGAACGATCAAGACGCGGCTCTTCGTAGGAGAGGCATTGGGCAAGGCGGCGGAGCATTACAATATGGTTGTAACAGGGAGAGCTGAAATTGGCGAGTTGACGACAGGTTTTGCCCCGGGGACCTTTCCCCTCTGCGATGTGTTAAAACTTCCCTTCAGCTGGAATTCCGCCTTGGAAGGCAGTATCGTAGCCAATGACCTGCTGCGAAAAGGGTTTCTCGATGAGACGCTGAGGAGGGATGTCAAGACAATCGCATTGAACATGACCATTCCCCTTAAAATCTGGACAAAGAAACCCGTATCGACTTTCGAGGGCCTGAAGGGGCTCCGTCTTAGGGTTTCCGGCGGTCTGGACATTCAGACGATTGAGGCTTTGGGAATTAATGCCATTGCGATGCCATTGCCCGAGGTCTACCCTGCCTTGGAAAAAGGGGTCATTGATGGCGGGGTATACGGGGAAGAAAACGCAGTGGACTTTAAATATGCTGAGGTGGCTAAGTATGTCATCGATGTTCCATTATGCTATGCAGTCCACCTGATATTCTTAAACAAAAAAATATGGGATTCTCTGCCCAAGGATACCCAGGCCACCCTGAATGGGATCTTCCGCGAAATGGAGATCCACTGGGGGGCAACCCTTGATCTCTTGCTACGAACGAAGTTCATACCCATCCTCAGAGAGAAGTATGGTTATAAGATAGTCGATCTTCCTCCTGCCGAGGTCGAAAAGATCAGGGCAGCCACTTCGAAAGTAAAAGATGACTGGATCACCGCTATGGAGAAGAAGGGGCTCCCCGGGAAGAAGAACTATGAAGCCATGATATCGAGCATGAAGGATCACGGCTTCATTTCGGACCAGACCTGGGTCAAGAATCGGGCCCTGGCGAAATAGCCTTATGGGTCCGATGAGACAGAAGCCAGAGGGATGAATGAAATGACGGACAGGGGTCCCCAGCTCAGCCATGGGCCCCTTCCCTCTGATCGTCTGCGGTCGACTGGGCGGGGCCCGTGAATCTCCGATACGAGGAGAAAGGGCATCTTCACAAAGGGGATTGTGTTGTTCTGGTCTACAACCTTTGCCGGAGGCATTCCATGTTACGGATGATCGAGGCCATAGAGAAGAAGCTTAGCGCCTTAAACCTGTTTATGATCACTTTGGGAACGGCCTTTCTTGTGATCGGAATGTTTCTCAATACGGCGAACATTGGCGGGAGATATCTGTTTAGAGCCCCCATCAAGTGTACGTATGAGCTTACCGGACTCTTCATGGTGCTCCTCGTCTCCTTGGGTTGGCCCCGTACCACGGAAAAGAAGGCCCACGTTTCTGTAGACATCCTGACGTCAAGATTACCCCAATCGATTAGACGTGGATTAGAGCTGATCACCCTCCTGTTCGGTCTGTTCTCTTTTATCTTAATGACATGGAGTTCGATATTGACAGGGATCCAATTCGGCCAAATGGGCTCTTGCACGGATTTACTTCGGATTCCCTACGGACCCGTTAGCCTGCTGATGGCCCTGGGGGCCCTTTTGGTCTCGATCATCTTGCTCTTTCAGTTTATCCATGCCGTGGATAAAATGGTCAAGGGAGGCAATTGATGGCTGAGTCCAATGTCGGCGCAATCGGAATTGCGGTGGCTGTTCTTCTGATTCTTTTAGACCTGCCGGTGGGTTTTTCATTCTTATTTACAGGCGTCGTAGGCCTCATCTATATGAATGGCCTCCATGCTACATTGTATACAATCGGGTCAACGGCCTTTCAATGGGCGTCTGACTATACATTTGCTGCCATCCCACTCTTTCTCATCATGGGCGAATTCGCCCACACGTCAGGTATCAGTGAGGACTTATTCGAATTCGGTCAGAGAGTATTGGGCCGTATTCATGGTGGACTGGCCATGGCGACCATATGTGCCTGCGGCGGGTTTGCCGCACTTTCGGGTTCGAGCCTGGCTACAGCAGCGGCGATGGGAAGTGTCTCCCTACCCCAGATGAGAAGGATAGGCTACAATATCTCCATTGCCACGGGGACCATCGCAGCAGGGGGGACCTTGGGGATTCTAATTCCACCCAGTATTCCTTTTGTCATCATCGGGATACTCACCGGTACCTCCATCTCACAGCTACTCATTTCAGGCATCTTGCCCGGCATTATGATGGTTACTCTTTACTGTTCGGTTTTATATGTGATGTGCAGGGTCAAACCCGAACTCGGTCCTCGTGCTCGGAGTTATTCTACTAAGGAGATATTAGCTGCTCTGGTGAACGTATGGCCGATGCTCATCATCTTCGCCAGCATCATGGGAGGGATATACCTGGGGATCTGTACCCCCACCGAGGCTGCTGCTGTTGGAGCCTTTGGCAGCTTTGTCTTCATTTTCTTGAAGGGGCGATTCAAAGGAAAGGAGTTTCTTCCCTCTCTTATTCATACTGGGATCACGGCAACGATGATGCTGACGATGCTCATCGGGGCAATGATTTTCAATATTTTTTTGGCCAGCACCGGCCTTCCCGATGCAGTCTCTGCCTGGATATCGAGCCTTGGAGTGAACAGATACGTTATCCTGGCCATCATCATGATTATCTACCTCATCATGGGCTGCCTCATGGATTCCCTGGCCATGGTTATCCTCAGCATACCCTTCTTCTTCCCGATCATTACAGCCCTTGAGTTCAGCCCCATCCTTTTTGGCGTCCTTGCGGTGAGGGCCATTGAGATCGGCCAGATCACGCCGCCCGTAGGGATTAACGTCTACATCCTTAAAGGCATGTGTCCGGACGTACCCATCGAAAAGATCTTCAAAGGGGTTATTCCTTTCATTGTCGGTGATTTCATATCATTGCCCATACTGATAGCTTTTCCACAAATCAGTTTATTTCTGCCGGCTCTTATGAAATAATTGAATGCTTCATCAGCAAGCGATTGAGGAAGGAAAGTGAAAATCGATATTTTTCCGCACATTCTCCCTACAAAGTATATGGAGGCGGTCAATCGGATATCCGGCGATCGCTACTACAATAAACAAGTCAACGAGGCGATCCCGACGATTTACGATCTCGATATCCGGTTCAGAGTGCTCGATCAACATGGGGATATGGTCCAAGTTTTGACCCTGGGCGCTCCGCCCATAGAGGCGATTGGCGAACCTAAGCAGGCGGTGGAGTTGGCCCGCATCGCCAATGACGAGATGGCTCAACTGGTTGCAAAGTATCCTGATCGATTTGTGTCCGCGGTTGCCAGTTTGCCGATGAACGATATGGACGCTGCCCTGAAGGAGGCGGACAGAGCAATAAATATCCTGAAATTTAAAGGAGTCCAGATCTACACGCCTACCAACGGGAAACCAATTGACCTACCCGAATTTCTGCCTTTATATGAAAAGATGGCCATCCAGGATCTGCCGATATGGATCCATCCGGTACGGGAGAAAACTCACCCCGATTATGCTGGCGAATCCTTCTCAAAGTATTTTATATGGGGTATCTTGGGATGGCCTTATGAGACGACAGCAGCCATGACGCGATTGATATTCAGTGGAGTACTGGAAAAATACCCTAATCTCAAATTCATTACCCACCATTGCGGTGGGATGACACCCTTCTTCGAGCAAAGGATTACCATTGCTTATGATATGAATGAGAAGCGCCTGAAGTCACGAGTCAAGCAGGGATTAACGAAGCCCGTCATCGACTATTACCGGATGTTTTATGCCGATACCGCAGTTCACAGCAAGAGTGCGATAAGATGTGGTTACGAATTCTTTGGTCCGGAACACATTCTGTTTGGAACGGATATGCCTTACGATGACGAACTGGGGTTCAGATTTGTAAGACAAGCAGTAGAAGCGATCGAGGAAATGGAGATTCCAGAGGCTGATAAGAAAAAGATCTTCGAGGATAATGCGAGACACCTTTTGCGTTTATCGATATAAGATTGAGTGACAAAATGGGATGGACAAATTGACCTATGAGTTCAGGGGGGAGATGGAGGCACGAATGGATTTAAAAGGAGAGAAGGTATTAACGAGTTTGGTCGGAGATTTTGCTGGAGGCACACCTGTCCTTGTTCATGTGAAGGATGACCGGATCATCAGGATCAGACCCATGATCTTCGGAGAGGATGAGGCAAAACCTTGGAAGATCAAGGTGGGCAATAGGATCTTCACTCCTCCCAAGAGGACAAATCCTGCCCCCTACGACCTTTCCGTTCGCAGGCGCGTTTATAACCCCAAGCGGGTCAAGTATCCTCTGAAGCGAGTCGGATTTCAACCCGGGGGAAAAGGAAGCACCGAGAACCGCGGGAAAGGTGAATTTGTGCGCATCAGCTGGGACGAGGCTCTGGACATTGTTTCCGGAGAACTGAAGAGGATGAAGGAGGTTTATGGAAACAGCGCCATTATGACCATCGCCAGCGGTCACGGTTCGAACGGCTTTTTGAACTCCCATGCCAATATATGGAGGGTCTTGAACTTCTGGGGTGGCCAGACCCCGATGGTTCGCAATCCCGACAGCTGGGAGGGCTGGTATTGGGGAGGGGAACATGTCTGGGGTTATGATTGGGCCAACGGGACCCCCGATCAATTCGATATGCTTGAAGATGTGATGAAGTATTCCGATTTCTTGGTTTTCTGGTCTTACGATATAGAACAGTCGGGCTGGGTTGGGGGACAAGACAAGTCTCAGTGGCTTCTCTGGTTAAAGGAGTTAGGGAAAAAGATGGTATTCATTTCTCCTGACTGCAGCTATACCGCTGCAACCAAAGGGGATAAATGGATACCCATTCGCCCTGGAACCGATGCTGCCATGGCTGCGGCGATTGCCTACCTCTGGATCAGGGACGGGACCTACGACAAAAATTACGTTTACACGCATGGGGTGGGCTTTGACAAATGGAAAGAGTATGTCATGGGAGAGAAGGATGGCATACCGAAGACCCCTGAGTGGGCCGAGCCCATCACGGGCGTCAAGGCCTATATCGTTAAGGCGTTGGCAAAGGAGTGGGTTTCGAAGAGAACAGCCTTAACGATCCGGTTTGGAGGGGCATGTCGAACCCCCTATTCGACCGAATGGGCGCGCATGATGATCTATCTCCAGACCATGCAGGGAATGGGAAAACCCGGTGTAAGCATCTGTGCCATTGCGATGTCAGCGCCCATTGATGTGACGATCCGTGTGCCCGACAAGATGAAGGGGATTCCCATGATCAACCGGGGCGCCTCGGTCATCCCAGATAATCCGGTAAAGCAGACGATCTATCAGACCCTTGTTCCCAAAGCCATCTTGGACCCTCCTATCCACTGGTATAGCGGAAGGATATGGGCTCCTGCGGAGGAACAGTTCATTCCGCTCACCTACCCGATGCCCGGATGCTCCGAGGTTCACATGATCTGGTGGGATACGGTCTCCAATATGGCGAACTGGAATAACACCAATCAGTGGGCCAAGGCCTACCGCAGTCCCAAAATAGAGTGTGGCGTGGCCCAGACAATCTTTCTTGAGAATGACGCGTTGTTCGCTGATATTGTGCTTCCCGCGTGTACGCAGCTGGAGCGGGAAGATTTCAGTTATGAAGGGTTGCCCTTTGCTATGGGCAGGGGCAGCGATGTCGGGAACTTCGTGGCGGTCTATATGAAACAGTGTATTAAACCCCTCTATGAATCTAAGAGCGACTATGAGATATGTCGCCTGGTGGCAGAGAGACTTGGCGTCGAGAGGGAGTACACCGAAGGCAACACCGTAGAAGATTGGATCCGGAAGCTTTTCAATGTCTCATCTTTGCCGGAAGTGGTTAGCTTCGAGGAATTCAAGGAAAAAGGTTACCACGTTTTCAAATTTCCTGATGAGTGGGAACGGAACCCCGGCATGAGGCGCTTTTATGAGACAGGCACAGGGCTGAAGACGCCCTCCGGCAAAATTGAATTCTACTCCCAGAAACTCGCCGAAAACTTCCCCGGGGACAAAGAGCGGCCCCCTGTCGCGTGCTTCATCGCTGATGGGGAAACCCATCAGGAGAGCCTGAACAGCCCGAGGGCTAAAAAATATCCATTGCTGATGGAATCGCCTCATCCCCGCTACCGGTTCCACAGCCAGCACGACGGGGTGACATGGCTCTGGGAGGTACGAACGAATAAGGTCCTCAAGGAGGGCGTCTGCTATGAGCCGATTTGGATTCACCCCAAGGATGCTAAAACCAGGAAAATAAAGTATGGGGATCTGGTAAGAATCTTTAACGAACGCGGGTCCGTGATCTGCGCAGCACACGTAACTGAGCGGATGATGCCTGGCGTCGTGCGCGTTCCAAACGGTTCAGGGTATAACCCGATCGAGATTGGGAAATCGGACAAGGGGGGAGCCATCAATACCATCACTCCTCTCAGCACCTCTTCCAAGAATGCCTTTGGCATGACGGTCAACGCATTCCTTGTGGAAGTAGAGAAGTGGAAGGGAGGAGCCTTATGAAAGCCATCCTCGTAGATATCAGCAAGTGTAATGGTTGTTTCAACTGCCAGATCGCCTGTAAGGACGAACATGTCGATAACGACTGGTCTCCTTATGCCAAGCCCCAGCCCGACCTCGGGCATTTCTGGATGCACGTTGGGGAGGTCGAGCGGGGTGAGGTTCCGAAGGTCAAAGTCGCCTACGTTCCCAAACCCTGCATGCAATGTGAGGACCCTCCTTGTCAGGAGGCCGCGCGGAAAGAAGCGGTCTACCAGCGCAAAGACGGGATCGTCATAATCGACCCGGAGAAAAGCAAAGGACA
>Ga0316626_10000099_pt1 | contig 30782 bp, 28 predicted proteins | sample OWC_Aug_T1_C1_D5_FD_207656 | JGI IMG/M metagenome (GOLD analysis project Ga0316626, IMG submission 207656) | Wetland soil microbial communities from Old Woman Creek delta, Ohio, United States - OWC_Aug_T1_C1_D5_A | ecosystem: Environmental > Terrestrial > Soil > Wetlands | place: USA: Ohio...
CGGGGGTGCCCGTGGCGGCCCCGAACGACTCCTACGCGAACCTGACCACGAACCTGGGCACCTACGGCGGGTCGTGGACCGCGCCGACTGGCAAGTCGTGGCCACTGGGCAGCGGCAACACCCAGTACCACTTTTGGTCGCCGCTAGTGGTGGACTACGAGAGCACCGCGCTGTCGGCCACCACACACAACTGGAAGAACCAGTGGCGGGAGGCCATTCGTTTTCTCGTCACCTACATGCAAATCCTTCAGAGCGTGAAGCCGGACCTGATCCTCATGGACCCCGAGCTTCTGCGTCAGGCCAAGGATTCGCAGGAAACCAACGAGCGGTTCATCGTCAACCAGGGCAGCGACGTGCTGAAGCTGGGATTCCCGGCGGTCTCCTGGGAGGGCGTGGACCTGTTGGACGAGTACGGCGTGACCGCGGGCACCGCCTACGCCCTGAAGTTCGACAAGATGACGCTCTGGACGCTCCAGAAGCGGCTCTTCGAGAAGGTCATGGAGCCCGACATCGAGATCGACGCCACGCGCATCGGAGTGCGCGGGTACATGAACCTTCAGGTGGACGCCCCGAGCTACTTCGGTGCGCTCGTGGACAACACCGCCTGACCAAAGCAAGAATCCCACGCCAAGGCGCCAAGGCGCGAAAGTGCCGCGGCGTCCTGGAGTGGGGAGAAAGGAGATACACAAGATGCCATACGCAAACACCATTCTGCCGTTCCCTCGGGGATCGACCTTCGGGGACGGCCATTGCACCCTGAGCGATACGATTCCGGGCCGCACCGACCTGGAAGGACGTATTTTCTACGCCCAGGACACGATCCACGGAACCGGCCGCATGGTCGGCCTCCGTGTGGTCAAGAACGACGCCGGCCGGGCAATCACATGCACGACGAAGTTCATGCGGTTCTCGACTGCGACCATCGAGGACTTCGGCGGGCGCGTGGACAGTTTCGCCGTCACTGCCGGGAAGGGTGGCAGCAAGCCCATGGACGACGCCTACGTCAACGAGGGCCTTGCCACGATCCCCGACGACGACCTGTTCTACGTGGTCGAGAGCGGGCCTACGTACATCACCATGAACCAGAACAACAACCTGAGCACGTCGGTTGCTGGTGAAAAGGTGCAGTGCATGGGTTCCTACGGCGAGGGCGGACTGGCTGCGGCCCTCGACACAGCCCTTGCCTGGACCATGACGAAGGTGGCCAGCACCGCTGCGACCAAAATCTGCTGCGACGTGATCGAGGGCCTCCAGGCGCCGATCGCCGAGGCAGCGAGCTAACACGGCGCGTAGCGTCGGGGGACCGCGACGGTATTCCGTGTTACGCCGGAAGACCCTGCGGCCCCCCGAGCTTTTACTTGCCACTACCACTAAACCACGTTTCTGCCCATGCCTCAGTACAAAATTTGTGTCGCCCGCCCCCACGGCACCAAGCTGAACTGCCCAGAAATCGGATCGTGGCTTGGCCGTTGGACCGCCCACCTGGCCATGCAACGTGCTCCGATCGGCCTGGAGATGCTGGAGGTCAGCAACCCGCGCATCGCCATGATGCGCAACAGTCTGATCGAGACTGCGATCAAAAAGGAATGTTCCCATGTCCTGATGTTCGACCCGGACATGGCGATCGACCGCTACTGCAATCCGCCCAACCGCGACCCCAATGCCAAACCGTTCTGGGACGTGGCTTGGCCGTTTGTCCTAAACCACACGACGCTCCTGGACCAGAACCAGAAGCCCTTGGGGCCGTGCGTTGCGGCGGCCCCGTACTGCGGCGCGCCGCCCCATTACCCGGTCCACGTTTTTGTCGGCAATCAGAAGAACAATCTGGTCCGAGTCGATCACAAGACGGCCGCGCAACAACGGGGATGGACCCAGATTAGGGCCGTGGGCACCGGCCTAATGCTGATCGACATGGCGGTCTTTGACAAGTTGGATCGGCCGTTTTTCCGCGACACGTTCACGGATCATACGGCACAGTCGCTCTTGCACAGTCAGGACGTGAATTTCTGCCTGCGGTGCGAGACGGCCGGCGTGCCTATTTACGTCAACTGGGACTGCTGGTGTGGACACTGGCAAATGGCCGTGGCCGAGAAACCCGGCTGGATGCCGCCGAAGACCGAGCCGGACGAGATTCCGGTCGCCGCGCATCCCGAGGTGCCCAAGCTCCAGATTTGGGGGCAGGGCGACAAGAGTTGGGGGTGAGGCGTGGACGTATTCGGCGTCATACGTCAGCGGACCGAGGCGAAAAAAGAGTGGAAACGGCGAGAAAAAAGGGATGGCCTGGGACACACGATCCCGGAATATCTCGATGAAGTCTTCCTGGGTTGCGACGAGATAGCCCAGTGGGCCGGCGACATCGTGATGGTACAGCGCAAGTTGGCCAAGGCCCGGATCGCCTGCAAGCCGTGGGTCGGTCGCATCCCTGACGAGGTACAGAAGCACCTGGAGGCGGCGCGTGTGTTGTTGCTAAGGCACACGCCGTTCTGTGTGTGCGAGCATCCGGCTTACGTCGGGGCGAGGTGTGAACAGTGCAACGGGAGCGAGTGGCTCAGCGCAGAGCAGTTCCAGCGGGCGTCGAGCCAAGGGCAAGCGCCGTGCTGGTGGGCTGTTTACAACGACAGCCAAGTGCCAGAGATTTGACGCGCGATGGTGGCCGGTTTGCTGAGGCGATCATCGAGGTGGGCGAGCACGATTTTCCTGCATGGTGTTTCGGCAAGCTAGCGGATCAGGTTTCGGAGTACGCGGAAGGCGTGGCTTTGCAAGTGAATGGCCGGATGGAGCCCGTGATTTACAAGACTAAGGAAGAGCACGACCGAATACGGACCGTGATTCGCGCGGATAGCGTGGAGGTGGTTGCTCAACCTTCGCCCAAGACGGTGATTGTGGACGAGCCTTAGACATGGACGCCAGAGCAAGGTGGGAGTATCGGCGGCGCCAGTCGCCCGATGCTATTCTGGGCAAGATTCTGGAGGCCGAGGGCGACCGTATCTCGGTCCAGCGAATCATGCTGGGCATCTTGGCCCAGTTCAAGGGCGCGGACGGTTTTGCGGACGCATGGAAAAAGTGTTTCGACCATACGGAGTACGGCAATCCGACGCAGGTGCGGATGCTCAGCGACGCCATGCGTGGGTTCGCCCTGTGCTCCAGCGAGTCGGACGACTTCGATGACGTGGAGCCGGAAGACCTCCAGGCGATCATTCGGGAAGTGACCAACAGCACCGCGATAGTGCCCCAAGACGGCGATGGGAGCGATGAAGGCGATGGGGAGCCATGAACGAGGCCCTGATACTTCGCCATTTGGATGTCAAAGCGCGGCTCATGGAGCGGGCGCGCAAGGCGGCGCTGGCCTTGGCTCGCAAGGGCATGGAGGGGTTGGCCCTCTATCGCCCCTTGCCGGCGGCGGCGATGTTTCACGACTCGAAGAAGCGGATCAGGCTGCTGGACGGGAGCAATCAGTCGGGCAAGACGCTTGCCGCGATGGCGGAAGTGGCGATGGCGGTGATGGGGAATCACCCGACGGGTACGTTTCCCAAGGAGAACGGTCGGGCGATTCTGGTGGGTTACGACGGCGACCACTTGGCGGACCCTATGTTTCGCACGCTTTGTCGCCAGGGCGCATTCTCGACGATCCGTGACGAGCAGACGGGCAAGGTTCGGTCGGTTCGGCCCGACCTCAACGACCCCAAGCGACTCGACCCTTACGACGCGGCCTATCGGGAGAAGTGGCGCGACGCCCCGCCGTTGTTGCCGGAACGGGCGATTAAGCACATAGCGTTTGAGGATACGGGCAAGGGAATCCCGCGTGTCATCCAGCTTCACAACGGCTGGCAACTTCTGTGGAGAAGCAGCAAGAGCAAGCCAGTTCGCGGTCGGCAGTTTCACCTGTGGCAGTTCGATGAAGAAATCGAGAACGACCAGTTCCTCCCCGAAGTCCTCCGCGGCTGTATGCGGTTCAGCGGCCGAGGATTCTGGTCGGCTACGCCGCAGACGGGCGGGTTGCAGCTTTACGAGCTTCGCCAGCGGGCTGATGCGGGCGACCCGGATGTTGCTGCGTTCACTTTACTACTGGACGACAATCCGTTTTACCCCGACGAGGAGAAACAGGCGTTCTGGCGTGCGCTGTCGGACGAGGAGCGCGAAGTCCGCTACTACGGGCGATACGCGATCCTCGGCCGACGCCTGTACCCCATGTTCAACCCACAAGGCGACCACGGGTGCGAACCCTTCGAGCCGCCGCAAACCTGGACACGCTACCTGATCTTGGACCCTGGGAGAATGCGCTGTGGAACCCTGTTTGGAGCCATCGACCCCGATGAACGAAACGCCTGGGTCTACGGCGGCTTTGCCCTACGCAACGCCGACGCCCAGCGTTGGGCAGAGCGGGTGCGCGGGATGCAGGGCTCGGTGCGGTTTGAGGCGGCCATTATCGACAAGCGAGCAGGAAAGCAGCACCCCATGGGTGCCTCCGACACAGTAGCCAGACAGTATTTCGACGCCCTGACAAGGGCCGGAGTGATGCCAAGACGGCTGGGACCGTTAGCCGGCTTCTTCCCGGGGAGTGACGACGTGAAGGCCCGCGAGGAGGCGCTGCTGGACTGGCTTCACTTGCGAGGTGATGGGGCCTTCTTGGGCTCCCCGCGGCTGAAGATCATGCGTGGCGTGTTCCCGGAACTGGAGCGGGAGATACGCAATGCCCAGTACGACGGGCACAAATCGGACAAGCGACTGGACCTGGAAGAAGACTGCCTCGACTGCCTGGAGTATTGGGCTGCAAGCAAACCCGGCTACTACCCGCCCGAACTTGTTGCCAAGCGGCCACGCGAACCCGTGTACGAGGACTGGCTGAAGCGTGCCCAGGGCCGCCAGTCCCAAGATACTTTTACCTGTGCCCTTGGGTGATCGCCCCTTAAAGGAGACGCCATGAATCGTATCGACTTGCCCTTTGTTACCCAAGGAGAAAAAGAGTGGGAGTTCCCCGAGTTGCACATCGGAGACCGCGTGCTGGTCGCGGTCGGCCCCCAACTGGTCAACCCGTCGTTCGGCGTGATTGCCAACGTCGAGAATCGGACCGTGGACGTGTGGATGCTCCAGGGGCACAGGCCGACGCTTCTGGAGTGCTGCCGTCACGCCGACGATCCGCAGGTGCCGTTGAACCCGCTGTGGTTTGAGGACAACGCCAACACGGGCGTGTTCAAGCTGGCGTGGAGCGAGGAGATCACCTACGGCCTCGCGCGTCGGCTGGAGGTCATCGAGGATGCACTGGCGCCCGTCCGGCCGCCCCAGGCGTACCGGCCGCCAAACGAGACGCCCGAATCGCAGGCCGATTTGCGTCGTGGACCGGGCCGCCCAAGAAAGATTGTCCCGGAAGTCCCGGAATCCGCATAGCCCCAGGGCATTTCCATGGAACCGCTCGGCTACGTCTGCGAGCTTTGGCGTAAGCAGATTGCGCACGCCAAGGAAATCAAGCGCAAGCAGTTCGGCGATACGGCCGAGCGGTGCTGGCAGTATCTCACGAAGGACTACAAGACCCTCTACCTGACGCCCGGCCCTTACCGGGCGTTCCCCGAGGGCGAGACGGGTCCGGCGCACCAGATCAAACTGGCCAAGTCCCGCGAGTTCGTCAACCTGATGCTGCCCTACGTGCATCACAAGGTTCCGTTGCGCAAGGTCAGCCCATCGCGGCCCGAGGTGCCGCCGGAGCTTATGGCTTTGGTGAGTCCGCCGCCCATGCCTTTGCAAATGCCCGGGTCCGGTCCGGGTGTATTGCCGGGTATGCCTTATCCGCCATCGCCCCTCCAGATTCTTCGTCAGCAGGACCAGTTGCGGGCGTGGCTCATGGAGTGGTGGCTGAACTACCTGGCCGGCGACCAGACGAACAACCTCCGGCTGGAGGCCCGCATGGCGCTGCCTGAGGCACTGGTCAAGGGGCGCGGGCTGGTCTGGCACGAGATGATCCCCAGCAGCATGGGGCTGATTCCATTTTCGGGATACGAGTCGGTCGATCGCCTACTGATCGACCCGGATTGCGAGCAGTACCGCGACGCGGCGTGGGTCGTCCGGGAGCGAAACCGGAGTCGGTGGCGGCTGGCCGAGGAGTTCGGCCTGGACCCCGAGCGACTGGAGTCGGCGGCCAGCACCCACCTCGACGATGCGCTCCAACAGACGGCCGGAATGGGTCGGTCGGAAGACCCCGAGGACATTCGCGCCCGCAAGGGCGACGTGGTTCACTACTACGAGGTCTACAGCCGCATGGGGCTTGGGAGCAAGTTTCACGCGGCCGACCCGGTGACGAAGGAGGCTGGCGACCTGTTTTCCAGTCTAGGCGACAATGTTTATCTGGTCATCGCAGACGGCGTGGACTTCCCGCTGAACATGCCACCCGAGGCCGTGGCCGGCATCTCGGTGCCGGAAGAAATCCAGCAGCGGCTATCGTGGCCCATCCCGTTCTGGGCCGACCATCAGAACCCATGGCCGTTCTCGCCGATCGACTTCTACCCGAACCAGGACGACCCGTGGGCCACGAGCCCCTTGCAGGGCGCGTTGCCGTTGCTGGCCTTCCTGGATCATGCCTACTCGTATCTGATGGGGCGGGTCAAGGCGACGTGCCGGGACATTCACGTCGTGTCTGGTGCTATAGACCGGAAACTGGAGGAGGCGTTGCACGCGGCCATCGACCAGACGGTGGTGAAGGTTCCTGGCGACGTGCAAACGGAAGTCGCAAAGATGCTCCACACGATCCAGTTCCCGTCGGTCAACCGTGACTTGTGGGATGTTCTGTCGGCTGTGGAGCGGGCCTTCGAGCGGGCGACGGGCATGGACCCGCTTTTGTACGGATCGGGCGGCGGCGCCCCGCAGATGCGTTCGGCGCAGGAGGCGTCTATCCGCCAGGGCAACATGGGCATGCGCCCCGACGACATGGCCGAGTGCGTCGAGCAGTGGCAGTCGGCCATTGGGGCGAAGGAAGCGCTGGCGACCCGGCTGTTCGTTGGCCCGCAGCAGGTTGCTCCATTGTTTGGTGAGACCATGCAGCAAGGCCCCATGGGTCCGATGCTGGGTCCGATGAGCCAGGCGTGGGCCACGCTCATATCGACCAACGATCCCATCGAGGCGGCTGCCGAGTTGACGTACACGGTGGCGGCCGGCACGGGCCGGCGCAAGAACAAGCAGAAGGACCAGTCGGACGCCCAACTGCTTATTCAGACCCTATTCCAGCCGCTTATGGGTTACGCCCAGGCGACGGGCAACACGAACCCATTGAACGCTTTGATCCACTTTATGGGCCAGGCATACGACATGGACGTATCGGCCATGATGCTTCCGGCCATGCCGCCGCCCCAGGCCATGCCGCCTAACCCCGAGGAACCGCCCAGTGGAGAACCAAGCGCAAACGCAGCTTGAATTGATGAACGCCGCGACCAACGGGATTCCTGGCTGGTACTACCCGCCAGCTAATGAAGTCCTCTTGGCGTGTGATGCGTACCATAAAGCCAATAACCTGAACGGGCACCTTGGGGAAATAGGCGTCTATCATGGGCGATCTGCTATCCCATTGGCGGTACTTGCCGGACCGGACGAGATTTTCTTAGCGGTGGACTGCTTTGAGAACCAGAAGGTAAACCGCGACCAGTCTGGACAGGCAACGCGCCAAAGCGCTTTTGAGGCGACTTACAAAAGGTGGATTGGTTCGACTGAGAACCTGCGGGTGTTGTCCGGTGACAGCCAGGTGATGACCACGGAGACCTATTTGCAAGCGGCTGGCGGTCCTTTCCGCATTTTCTCTATTGACGGATGCCACACTGAGTCGGCGACGCGACACGATCTTGAGGCGGTCTCTGAGGCAATGATTCAAGGCGGGTTCATTACTGTGGATGACTACACGCACCCGAGTTACCCTGGGGTGAAACCGGCCGTCGATAAGTTCTTGGCAGCACACCCAGAGTGGCGAATTTTCGATAAGCGGTGTCGATTGGTTTTGTCAAACGCCCACTACGAGATTCCCGCGGAGCCGCCTCATGCCTGAAACCGCCCCAACCTGGCCCGTCATTTCGGAGAACCCGCGAATCCAGGCGTTCTACGAGCGGTGTCGAGCCAACGGCGAGAGTCACAACATGGCCAAGATGTTTGCGGAACGGCGAGCCCCCGGGGTCGTGACGGATACGACTTTCATGGCGGGCCGTAGAGACGAGTTCAACGGTAACAACGTGCTCCGGCGGATTTACATGGAGCGGGCACGGGCGGCCGGAGTGAATCCAACCGGCAAGGTCTACTCGGGCGGGCTGGCAAGGTTCCCTGGCGACCCGAAGGCGTGGATCAATGATCGGAGCGACGTGGAGCGAATTGCGCGGGATCGTGGAGTTCGGGTCGAGGGCTCGATCAACTGCGATTACCTGCCCGAGGACATGACGGATCCGTTCAACGAGCCGTACCGAGTGGCGGACGAGCTTGTCGAGGACGAGATTGATCGAATCGAGACAGAGAGCGGCGAGCCGGTGACGGGCGCGAAGCGAGAAGATGCACGGGAGAAGATCAGAGAGCAGATTACGCCGAAGATCGGTGAGTGACGGTTTCTTGCGAAGGCGCGAAGAGAGTAGACGATGGCGACTAGGACGTGGGATGCTGCTGGTGCAAGTACGTGGTCGGTCGCGGCGAGTTGGTCGGACAACACGAAGCCGACTACGGACGATACGGCGGCGTTCGACAACACGAGCGACCAAAACTGCACCGTAGACGAGAACACGGCGATCCTGGGCGGATTCACCGTAGACGCGACCTACGGTGGGACAATCGACTTCGCCAGTGCGAACCTGAATGTTCTCAACGGCGCCGTGACGCTGAACGGTGCCGGCACGTTCGACGCTGGCGACTTGACCAGCCACACGCTGGCCAACTGCGCCCTGACCTGGATGATGAGTGGCGGCGACGGTACGTGGACCCGTGGCACGTCAACCTTCACGATGCAGGGTGCGTCGAGCTTCACGGGCAAAGCGAACACGCACTTCTACAAACTGACGGTTGGGACAGGCGGCACGTTGACTGTTGCCGGCACGAGCAACTACGTTGTCAACGTACTTACGGTCAACGGCACGCTTGACATCCCCGTGGCCAAGAATACGGGCGTGGTAACGACTGGCACGCTGGTCGTTGCTGCCGCTGGCGTCATCTCGGGTGCGGGCTCCTTCACGTTAAGTTCGCCAAGCTCGGGTGCCGGCATCACCAGTCAGGCAGGCACGATCAGCGTTGCCACGCTCTCCGTCCTCAACCCCGCGTCTGGCTCGGTCTTCGCAGCGGGAACCTACGCATCGGCAACCGTGACGATCTCGGGCACGGGTGCGGCCGCCTATGTCTTCGCATTGGCAGCCGGAACAACAACGTTTACCGGCGATGTCGAGTACAAGATCAACAACGCGGGCGGCTCGCTGACCGTGACCAACGCGGCCAACGGCAGCCAGGTCTATCAGGGCGACCTGAAGTTCTCGGAGTCGGCAGGCACACTGACCTACACCAAGGGCACTGGCAGCATCACGTTCAGCGGCACGGCGGCACAAAACTTCTATGATGCTGACGGGATCGGCGCGACGAATCCGCTCGAAGACATCGTAATCAACAAGGCTTCTGGCACGCTGACCCTACAGGACGCGCTGGTCTGTGATTCGCTCACGCTCACCTCTGGCACGCTCGCACCCAATGGCAAGGCACTGACCACTACGGGCAGCGTGTCGCTGGGTCCAGGCGGGTCGATGTCAACCGGGGCGACGGCGATGAATCTCGCGGCCTGGACGGTGGGCGGCGATTTCGCAGCCACGGGGGTCAACCTCCAGGGCTCGGGCGGCTGGACGCTTAGTGTGGCGGGCGCGGGCGCGATCTATTCAGCCGTCATCCAGGGCTGCGATGCGTCGGGCAGTGCGGCGGCGATACAAGCCTACAACTGTACCGATGGTGGAGGAAACACGAACATTAACTTTACGGCCGGAGGCGCGGCTGCCGCCAACAGTAGCGTTTTCAACTGGCGAGGCGCGCAGAACTGGCGACTCCAGTAGAAAGGGATTTGCGATGGGACTTGACCTCAACACTCTACGGACCCAGGTAATCGAAGGGCAGTGGGAAGTGGTCGGCAACGAACTTATCGCGGACCTGAATCCGGCGGTAGGTTTCACGGCAGCCAACCACGCAAGCGCAACTCACGCACTGGTCCAGGCCAAGACGGCCGCTGTCAATATGGCCATGTACGCCACGACCACGGCCTCGGCCACGATCGGCTTCACGCTGAATGTCGGCGACCCGCCGTATCCGTTGCCTCTGGGCGTTGGGCTCAGCGGCGTGACGTTCTATTCGGCGACGGGTGGCGTGTACGCAGAGTTCATCCGGCCGAGATAACGGGTTTATCGCAGAGACGCGAAGGTGGAGTAGAACATGCCGGTTCCGATCTTGACCTACTATGACGCCCTGGCGTGGGCATCGGATTTCGTGTCCGGCAGCGGCACATCCAGTATGGCCCAGCGGGACTTGCGGCGTGCGATCCAGGTCGCCCAGCGCAAGTTCTGCTCGGTATACGACTGGGCGTTCCTTAAGCGGCAGGGCCGCGTTCAACTCCAGGCTGTTCAATCGACGGGCACGGTGGTCTACGACCACACGGGCGGAACCTACGAGCGGCAGTTGACCTTGACGGGCGCGACATGGCCTACGTGGGTCGAGGACGCCGTGGTCAAGCTGGGTGGCGCGAACTACATTTGCCACGTCGATGACTACAAGTCTACAACGGTAATTACCCTTGATTCCGTGCTTAATCCGGGCCAGGACGTGGCATCGACGACCTACACCTGTTACCCGCTCTACTATCACTTACCGGCCGACTTCGAGAGCCTGGAGGAGGTCTGGGGCCAGGAATCCTGGCGACTGGGGCGAGAAATGCCCTTGGACACGATCCTCGCGTTGCACCGCTACGAGAGCGACAGCGGCGACCTGGATTACTACGCCATCGCGGAGGTGGCCGACTTGCTTGGCACGATGGGGCTGTATCTCTATCCGCCGATCGACGCGGCCGAGACGCTGGACTTTACATACAAGCGGCGGGCCCGCGACCTGCGTTACACGGGTCACGACACGGCCGAGAGCCAGGGCACGATCTCTGTATCCGTCGCCAATACGACGATGACGGGCGTGGGAACGGCCTTTGATCTGGCCATGATCGGCTCGGTGGTGCGAATCGGGACAAGCTCCAGCAACGTGCCGACCGGGCTGGAGGGCCTGTATCCTTACAGCGAGGAGCGGGTGATCACGGCCGTTGCATCGGCGACTTCCGCCACGCTGGACTCGATGCCCGGGCGCGGCCGATCCGGCGTGAAGTACACCATCACCGACCCCATCGACCTGCCGCCGGTTGCCCACAACGCCTTTCTCTGGTGCGTGGCCAACGAGATTGCCGGCAGCCGGATTATGAAGAACTCCGGCGAAGTTGCCGCGAGATACCGCGAGGCGCTGCTGGAGACCCGGGCAGCGGACAACCGCGTTACGGGTATCCGGGTCGTGGGGGCCGCTGCCCCGATCCTCCATCAGTACTCTGATGTGGCTGTGACTGATGACGAGTAAACTCACGCAAAGGCGCGAAGGCGCTGAGGAGTAAGATATGGCACTTTCTGGTGAGGCCCGGCGATTCGTGGAACACGCCCTGGGCAGCGCGGATTTCGGCAAGGAGTTGTGCGATGCCGTAGACAGCACCACCGACGCAATCCCTGATCTTCTGGGTGCATCGCCGGACGCGGTTCTTGTGGCCAACGATACGACCACGGGGGGTACGAACAACCTGTTTCTGACGGCCGCGTTGCCGGCGAGCAACACGGGCTACAGCAACAATTTTTTCGGCGTGGACGCGGGCCGCGACAACGTGGCCGGGCACGAGAACGTGTTTATCGGATACCAGGCCGGCATATCGAACTACAGCGGCTCGGCCAATATGTTCATCGGCGCCTATGCTGGCTTCGTTCACCTCAACGGAAACGGCTCGATTGCGATAGGAAAAAACGCCCTGTCCGACGCAACGACTTACGTCGAAAGCGTAACGATCACCAACGGCGGCACTGGCTACACGGCCGGCGCGTTGATCTTCACCAATACGGGCACGGGCGGCACGGGCGCGGCCGGGACGTATACCGTGTCCGGTGGCGTCATCAACGCCATCACGATCACGAACAAGGGTAGCGGCTACAAGACCGCGCCGACTTGCACGCCGCAGCCAGGAGGCGCGAGCGCGGTGTTGACCCCCGTGCTGGGCTCATGCCAGTACAACACGGCCGTCGGGTACTGCGCTCAGGGTGCTCAGGTCTACGGCATCTACAACTGTGCGTTCGGCTGGCAGGCGAACTACGCCGACGTGGACGGCGAGCAGAACTGTTCATTCGGCGCGAACGCTCGGGGTCGCGCACCGACCGGCCAGCAGAACGTCGCCATCGGCGCGCACACGCTCTACGGGGCTGCGGGCACTGATTATTGCACGGCCGTCGGGGCGAGTGCCCTTCGGGCGAGTACGTCGGACAACTGCACGGCTGTCGGTGTTGTCGCGGGCTACAACAACACGGCGGCCAACGTGACATTGCTCGGAGGTTGGGCAGGCTACAGTAATACGGGCGCCGGCTCGGTGTTGATCGGGTATTACGCCGGCTACAACAACACGACGGCCAGCCGGCTGATGATCGACAACACCAACACGGATACGCCACTGATCGACGGTAACTTCGCAAACGACACGCTGACCATTAACGGCACGGCGACCGTGGCGCGGACGCAAACGCTGACCACCAGCGCAACTGACGGATACTCGGCATCCCTGAAGCTCGACCCGGCGTACAGTGCGGCGTACACGGTGACGCGGCACAACTATCTCGACATCCAGAATGTGGCAACGACGGCCAGTGCAGCGGTTACGGCGTCCGCCGTGTTGCGTTTCGACGCGAACCTGGGCACTCACAAGGCGACGACCTCTGTTGCGGCAACGAGTGGCGCGGCCGTTGGGGCGTTCTACGTGAACGTCAACGGGACGCTTCGCAAGGTGAACCTCTACTCGGTCTAGGATTCTGCGATGGAGAGACCTCAACGCACGCTGAAAATCCGCGACTGGTCCGGGCTGGTGAGCAATCGAGGGCCATTCGCCGGCAAGCCGGGCGACACGAGCACTCAGGTCAACTGCCGGTGCGTCAAGCCGGGCATCCTGGAGGTTCGCAGCGGCATGCGCAAGGTGAACTGGACGCTGTAGTCGAGACGCTCTTGCAACGGCGCGAAGACGCCGAGATGTTATGAGCACGTGGAAACTGGCAGCATGGGATAATCGAAACGGCGTCTCGTGGTACGGCGGGCGTGCCGTGGGCGTCACGACAACGATCTACGTGAATTACTACCCCAATTGCACAGACCTGAACACTGACTATGACGAGGTGTCGCGGGGCGACGTAACGATTGCCACGAGCGCGGCCGAGCTTCGCATCTGGAAGGTTGGATTCAATGGCGCGCTTACGCAGACTACTTCTGGCCCCGCGACGATCCAGGGCGGCAATCTGTTTGTGACAAGCTGGACGCCCGCGTCGGCCGGAAGCTACATTGCCTCGGCCCTCTATCACGCGGCCGATGACACTTACGACGCCTATTTTCAAGGTTACAACATCACCGATCCGAACGAGGCCGTTACCGACGATCGGATCGTCGCCATCTACGCCTACGACCGCCCGGAAGTGAGAAACGTAGTCTGGCAGAACCTCGGTGGGGAACTGTGGGTCGGCCAGAATCCCGAGTAGGCGCGGATATTCCGAATCGCTAGGAATATCCCTCTCTTGTTTGGCGAAACTGCATGGATACGCCAGCGCGCATTGCGTCCGGGCTTTGCACGGAATACCCCGTCTGCGCGGCCGAGGCCCCGGACGGCGTGCTTTATTTTGCCACAGGCAACGATCGTGTTCTACGGTGGGATGGGACCACGGAGAAGACCGAGTGGGCTGGCATCGAGGCGTCCACGTCGGCTTGCACCATGGCGGCCAGCACGAGCACGTCGGGCACGATCTACGGCGACTACACGGCCTACGTCCGGTTCCTGGACGATGAGGACATTCCATCGAGCTTCTCGGCCGCCGCCACGTTGTCGATTACTTCGGGGGCCCCGGCGCCGGGAATCAGTTATTCGGCTATTCCCGTATCGTCCACGAGCCGTTGCACGAAGCGGGAGGTGTGGCGCAACACGGCCGGGCAGAACGTGACGTGGTATCTCGACTGTACGATCGCGGACAACACCACGACGACCACGAGCAGCACGCGGACGGACGGGGAACTGGTCACGCAATCGTCGATCCGGTTTGTCACCGAGGACGGTTGGCCCAACGCCATGCGGTTTACTCCCCCGCCGAACAATATGGGCGTGGTCGTGAGTTTCCAGGACCGCATGTGGTACGCGGTGCCCCGGCCCTACACGGCGGGCCACGCGATCGGCAGCGGGACCGCAGTCAGTGTTTGGGGCGGCGACCTGCGTGCTCAGATGGCCGGGCGTCGGTTCTATCAGGGCGCGCACAACTGGGCAACCATCGGAGAGGCTACTGGGAGCTCTGTTACTCTGGTCGCTGAACCCGCGTCTGGGTTCGGGCCGGACGACTACTACGCGATCTACGATGCCGACGTTCGCAACACGATCTACTTCTCGGAGGCCGGGGAGCCGGAGTCGGTCCCCACGAGCAACGCGATCACCTTACAGGAAGACGGGGACAAGATTTCTGGGCTCATGCCACTATACTCGTTCCTGTTCATCCTCAAGGAGCGGCACATCTACCGAATGGCGTCGGCCGGCGACCCACGCCGCGACGCCACGGTGAGTCTGGTTGCCGAGCGCGGCTGCGTGAACCAGCGGTGCTGGTGCCGGGTCGAGGGTACGGCTTTCCTCATGGACGAGACGGGCATCTACGTTTTCAAGGACAACGAGACTCAGGCGGTTAGCTCGCCGATCCAGGACGTGTTTCGTGGCCAGATCAACTGGGACCACCGCAAGTGGTTCCATTGCGTCCATTCGGCGGACGAGGAGACGGTCCGGTTTTTCGTGTCGATGGACACGGACCTCTACCCGACGCACGCCTTGTGTTTCAACTACCGCTTGCAGCAGTGGCACACCGAGCAGTATCCGTTTGACATTGGGGCGTCGTGCAATTGTCGGATCGGCCAGGAGTACCGCACGCTGGTCGGCAGCGACGAGTCTGTGTCGCTCTTGGGCGAGGGCGTGTTGGATGGTTGTGCGTTGGAGGCTGCGGCCCGAGAGGACTCAATTACGTGCAGCCAGACGTTGCGGGGCACGGTCACGGCGGCGTCGTCGGACACGATCACCGACAGTGCGGCAAGCTGGAACTTCTCGGACTGGCACGTTCATCCGGTGACTATCGGGGCTCCAGTCTACATCATCGCTTCCGACGGGTCGGTCCAGTGGCGCAGAATCTCGGCGATCAATTACAGCACGAAGATTCTGACGGTCGTGCGAGACTGGGACACAACGCCGTCGGTCGGCGACACGTACATGATTGGTGGGATCAACTGGCAGGCGAAGTTCGGGGCGTTCGCATTTCTGGAGGAGGAGTCGCAGAATGTACGGCAGATAAAGCTCCGCTATCAGCCGCAGGCGGACGCTGCGACCCTGGAAATGCGGACGTACTTGAATCACAGTGCTACGGAGCAGTCGGCCCACGTTGCGTGGAACAACGGGGCTGGGGTGTCGGTCGCGGCGGGGTCCGGGAATCTCATGGTGGATTTGACGGGCGACACGGGGTATGCGCGGTGGAACCTCAACGACGGGTTCGAGAACCACGGGCCGGCGGACCGGACGCTGGAGGTCGAGCTTGAGGGGGTGAGCGGCAAGCAGAAGACGCAGATTTACGCGCTGGACATTGATGGTGTTGATCGGTAACGGTTTCTCACAAAAGGGAGTTGTGCCATGCCTAAGAACAGCAAGGTTCACAAGGTGTACGAGGCCCTCTTGCGGGAGGGCAAGAGCAAGGAGTCGGCGGCCCGGATCAGCCAGGCCAAGACTGGCCAGGCGTTGGCGACGGGGCGGCCCCCGAAGCGGAAGAAGAAGTAGATGAGTTGGCTCGATGACATCCTGGGCATTGCCGAGAGCGTCGGCTACGCGGTGGACACGCCGCGGGCGCTGGCCTACGGTCTGCTGGCGGGGCGCCCGGGCGAGCGTGTGGGCGGCCGGGAGTTGTTGGAGCAGTACGGGCTGGTTGGGGCGAACATTCCGAACCAGTTGGACTGGGGAGACGTGGCCGGGTTCGGGCTGGAGACGATTGCCGATCCGGCCGACTGGCTTGGGGCCGGGCTGCTGGGGTGGCTGGGGATGGGTCGCAAGGCGGCCAAGGCGGCCGGCTTGGCCGAGGACGTTATTCCCGAGGTTCGTGCCGCGTCGCGGGCGCTGGTGCCGGTGGGTGAAGTCGTGGGTGGGCCGCGGTTGCCGAACGTCTGGGAGATCAATCCGCGTAATCTGCTGAGCAACGCGGACGTGCGACCTTATCGGAATCCGCTCAACCCGCCGCTGGTGGCCCCGGTGGATTGGTCGGAGGCCGAGCTTCATGCGGCGAGCCTGGCAAACCGCGCATCCCAGACGCTTTCGCCTATTGTTGCGAACCCACCCGTGGGCTCGTGGCTAGCTGATGACATGACGGGTGAGTTGAGTCAGCTTCGGCGCATGCCCATCTCGGAACTTGAGTTTCCCGAGGGGGTTCCCCGGAACTACACCGTCGAGCAATATGCGGACTGGCTGCGTCAAGGTAGGCAGCCGCCGCCGATTACGGCCGCTGAAATGCCCAGTGGTGCCAACCGGGTTTACGAAGGGCACCACCGGGCGGCCGCGGCAACGCAGGCGGGGCAGCAAGACATTTTGACGTGGCTGAGTCCGGGGAATCCTGGCGATCCACTCCACGGGCTGACTTACGATGCGGCGATTCGCCAGGCGATAGCGGCCGGGAAAGACGTGCCACAGGAGGCGATTGCCAAGGCCAGGGCCCTGGAAATTCTACGGGAAGCCAAGGAGGCGTCGAACCAAGCACGCTTGAAGGCTTCGCGGCCAGGGGCTATTCCTCTTCCTGGCCCTGCGCCCCGCGCGCTGGCGGCGCCGACGCCGCCGTTTCACTCTCGGCTGGAGAAGGCGGTGGGCGGGCTCCAGGGGCAGAAGTTCAAGGCCGAGTCGCTACAGAATCAGCTTCGCAAGGCCCCGGAGGGAGTTGCGCAGGAGGAGATGGATTGGGTGCTCGGCGGGTTGCCGAAGAAGGGCATTGTGTCACGCGAAGACCTTTTGCGGCATGTGGACGAGAATCAGATACGTGTCGAAGAGACGCTGTATGGCAGGCACGGCAATCCAGAGGCACACCCCTTGGTCGCAGAGGCAAGACAGCTTGCGTTAGATAATGGGGCCGAGCCTGGTACAGATATATGGAACGAGGCCATCGCCTCCGCTATTCGTGAGGCTGGGCTAGACACATCGAAGTACGGCGGCTACGCCACGCCGGGCGGCGAGAACTACCGGGAGTTGCTGCTGAAGCTGCCGGTTCGCACACCGGACCGAACAGGTTATGAGGAATTGAAGCGGATTGGCCGCACCTACGGGACTGACTCCGAAGAGTATCGCGTTACAGCCGGTAGATGGCGTGGGGATGTTGAAAACCTCCCGGACCCATACCGCTCCTCCCATTGGCCCGACGACCCGAACGTCCTGGCCCATGTCCGATTCGACGAGCGGGTTGCCCCGGACGGGACCAAGACGCTGTTCGTCCAGGAGATCCAGAGCGACTGGCATCAGGCAGGGGCGAAGGAAGGGTACCAGCCCACGGCGGCGCAGATTGCAGAATCCCAAGAGCAACTGAAAACCGTCCTTGCCCGAAAGCAACAACTTAACGCCGAACTGGAGGCTTTGGCAGAGGAAATGCCAAGACGACCTTCGCCGCAAGCCGACAATCGTGAGTTTACGGAGTGGCTCCAACACCTGAAGAAAAATTACTACTCACGCCCGGAATGGCAAAGCAGAATAGCCGAATCACAGCAACTTGACAAAAAACAAGTGCAGTTGGGACGAATCCTGTCAAGGCGAGACGATCTGGTCCCCAACGCCCCATTCAAGGACAACAAGTGGGCCGAGTTGTCGCTGAAGCGGATGCTGAAGTGGGCCACCGACAACGGCTTCGACCGGATCGCGTGGAACGACGGCTATCTTGCGGCCCAGTATGCCGGCGGTGGAGCCGTCGAGAAAGCCGGCGCGTTGTCGAAGTGGTACGACGAGACGTTGGTCAACATGATGAACAAGCTCATCGGCAAAGAGGGCGGCAAGTTCGACCCGCTGCCGATCGTAGTCGAGGGTAAGGAGCACATCGTTCCGTCTTTCCTGATCCCGCAGAAGACCAAGAAACGAATCTCCAGCAAGGGGCAGCCGCTTCTCTCCATGCTACCCTTTGCCTTTGGCGCGGGCGCCGCGACCGCAGAGGCCAACCAGTAAGATGTTCCCCAAGCTCTTAGGCCGACTGACAGAAGCCCTCCGGGGCGGCCCGGTGGAGCTTGGCCATGCGCTGGGCAAGAACGAGCAGTTGCTACAGAGCAACACGTTGCTGGACCTGACCGGCCGGATCGAGTCGCGGGACCGTGGGTACTCGGGCCACGCCGGGGCGGCGAACCTCATGCCGGTGCCGCCGGTCGCCCCGCCAAACATCACGCGGGCCGTAGCTCGGTTCTCCAACCCGCCGCAAGGCGACTCGGACTGGCGGGGCGAAAACGGCTACGCCGTGCATGTTCCCGAGGGCGTTTCCCGATTCGACGGCCCGCTCTGGGGCTTGCACTACGCCAAGGTCGATTCGGTAACGAGCGTGACCTACGGGCGCACGGAGCAGATGCACACCGGCGCCACGTCGAAAATCTGGTGCGGGGACGGGTACGCCTGCGGGGACATGCGTGGGGCGGATGTCTCTTCGACGCCTATTCGGGTGTTCTTTCCGGGAGGCAGACCCAGCGACGGCGACCTGCCGTTCGTGATCGGCTACAACACGGACCTCCACGGGCTGCATGTGGCTATCCGGCCGGCCATGGACGAGGCCGAGAACCAGTTGCGGTGGTGGAAGGCCACAAGCTCCTGGACGTGGAATGGCGGGACATCGACGCACGCCTACGCCGTGGGCAGTGAAGTTGCCGACATGGACGGCACATCGCCGATTGCCACCACGAGCCGCGTCTATTTGACCCCGACGGCCGCCCAGGACCCGAACATCCAGACGGGCGACGTGATCGGCTATAGCCTGGACTTGTCGGGCAACCGCGTTGCCGTGTGCGGAGGGTACGACGACAAGATCGGCAGCATCAAACTGTGGGGCAAGACGGCCGAGACGATTCCCGGCGGTTGGGAGGAGTGGACCGATCCGGCCGGCCGGTTCCTTGTCGGGCGCAAGGTGGGCGACGACGACTACGGCGCGATCGGGGCCGAGGGCGGGAGCCACCCGATTCGTCCGCAAGCGCACTCGCGCGGCGAGGGCAGCAGCACTTCGCAGACCTACGGCGACCACGGCTGGCGGGAGACGGCCTGGGACCTGAGCACGCTAACCAGCGCGACGTTGACGAGCACGACGGGGATCACGGTCAATAGCACGACCCAGCAGTTCCGATGCCACACGGCAACGCTGACGACCCAGACGTTCACGTTCAGCCTGACGATCCAGGCGTACACGGGCCAGACGGCCACGAGCGCGTTGACGCTGGCAGACTACACGGGCGACACGGCCGACGCCAGCCTTGCGCTCAGCGGAAGCGTCGCTGTTGACTCGACCTCGTTGACGCTGGGCGGCACGGTCGATGTCGCAGACGCGAGCCTGGCCCTCACGGGTACGCTGTCGGTGGACAACCGCGTGGTAACGGTCACGGGCAACGTGACGGTTGCGGCGACGGCCTTGGTGATTTCTGGCAGCGTGACCGTGAACGAAACGGAGTTGGCGGTCACGGGCAGCGTGGACTTGTCGAGCGTCGTTATCGACCTGAGCGGTGACATCACGGTCAGCACGACGAGCCAGACGATCCAGGGCGGATTCACGGTCGCGGCAGAGGCGTTGACCATTACCGGGGGGGCCACGGCCGAGACACAATCGTTGACGTTCTCCGGCTCGGTGGACGTGGACCAGACCGCGCCAGCCATCGTGTGCGATGCGACGATTCACACGGCGGAAACGGCGGTGACGGTCGCCGGGCACGCGATTAGTTGGAACCGCGACCAGATTGTCACGAATATCGACGGGACGTGCCATTCGACCTGCTCGATCCATGCTCACATGGGGTGGTCGGAGTATTCTCCTGAAGACTTCGATGGGGCATCGGGACCAGGTGGGACAATAACACCCCACACCGTCAACGACCCGGGCCACAGCCACACGGCCGACGTTTCGGTCACGGGTCAGACCCACACCCACAGCGCCTCGGTCGATGGCAGCGTCAGCCCGAACCCGCACAGCCACACCATCAGCGACACCTTCGCGGTCTCGCCGGGTTCGCACGACCACGACCTGACCGGCAGCGTCTACCTCAACGACCACGGGCATCAGGTGGTCAACACGCTGAGCCTGTCGGTGACAAGCCACGAGCACACGGCATCGCTGAGCCTGTACGTCTCGCCGGCATCCCACGGCCACAGCGCGAGCGATGACTTCGCTGTCTCGCCCGGCTCGCACGGCCACGGCGCCTCACATAGCCTGCTGGCCAGCCACGCCCACACCCTGACCAATACGCTGGGCATCCCGGACCACGACCACGACGCGACGCTCTCGCCGACGGTGACGCCGAACCCGCACGGGCACACGGTCACGAACACGCTGAGCCTGCCGGACCACCACCACGACGCGGACCATGGGCACGACCTGACGCCGAACCCGCACGACCACGACGCGACGCACACCCACGCGGCCACGGGCACGAGCGAGGTCACGATCAACCTGTCCCACACCCACGTGATCGACGACAACAGCCACGGCCATGGAATCACTGACCCAGGCCACCTCCACACGTCGCCCAGCGTGGCTGTGACCGGGTATCTGTATCACCGGGAGGAGGACTTCCGGCCGCCATGGCGGACCGTGTTGCTGATCCAACGCATCGGACCAAATCACTGACGAGTGTTTCACGCAAGAGGAGATAGTTATGGTCGGAGCCGAATACGCACCCAGGCCAGCGCCACCGTATCCCGAGGGGTACGTTCAACCCCCGTACATGCAAGTGCCCGGGGTGCCGTCGTCGGCCTACCCGCCGGCGATCTATCCCAGGCAGACGGCGACGGGGATCACCATGTCGTCGAATCCAGGGCCCGTGAACTGGGGTCAGGGCATGGGCGGCCAGGCGAATGGGCTCCAGGCGTTCCTGGCCCAACTAATGAGCCAGCTACGGCCACAGGGGCAGACGCACGCGAATCCGAACTACGTGGGTCGGCCTGGCAGGCAGGGCGCTATGCAGACCGGCGCCCAGATGGGCGGACAACAGGTCCCGAGAATCAGCGGGGGTGCTGTTGGGCAGCCGCCTGCGCCGTACACCACGCCCATGGTCCAACAGGGTGGCGAGTTCGTGCCCGCGACGCCTCGACCGCAGGTGCCACGGATTCCGGGCACCTATGGTGGTCAAAACCTGCGTGACAACCTCTGGCGACCGGGCCAAATCGTCCAGGCCCAGAACGCCCCTTCTTTTCCAACCAACAGACTCTACCCCTTGGTGCAGGCATGGTAGCACAACTACAGAACACCTGGCCCACGTGGGACCAGTACAATAATACGTGGGCGCCGAACTGGCCGGACCTCAACGGCGGGGTCGGAGGCCAGCCGTGGCCCACGTTCCCGCTCAGCCAGCCGGGGCAAGGCGGCTCGACCAGCCCGGACATGCCATGGGGAAACGGTCAGTCGGCCTACGACTGGCGGCAGAACCGCAGGCGGCAGAATCAGGGGGGCTTGGGCGGGATCGGCGGATGGAACGACTCTGGCTGGACCCAGATCAATGATGTCGGGCCACGAACGGCCGGCATCCAGGGCGCCAACACCGCGGCCGACCTGATGGCCAGCATCTACGGCTCCAACGCCGGGATGCAAAATGCCTTCCAGGCGGCCGACGCCAACCGCTACGGCTCGGAACTCGACCTCCAGGCCGTCTTGGCATCGCTGCCTTGGCAGTACGCCAACACCGTGCAGCAGACGGTGCCTGCGGCCCAGGCCAATATGTACGGGTCGGCCCTCGACTGGGACGCGGCCCGATACGGGGCCAACGCCGGGATGCTCGGGCAGCTTGGCGCGGCCGGCATGGGGGCCGGGGCCAATATGTACGGCTCCTACATGGGCAATGACGCGGCCCGGTACACGGCACAGCAAAACACTCTGGCAGACATCCTCTCGTCGATGATCCAGGGCAATGCCTCGAACCAGAACGCCTACATGGGCATGGTGGGCAACGTCCTGCCTGGCTACTGGGGTGCGTCGGCCAATATGTACGGCTCGCAGCAGCAGGCGGACGCAGCCCGCGACGTGGCCATGCAACAGGCCATGGCTAGCATGTACGGCTCTCAGATGGGCGCAGGGGCGCAACTCGGATCAGCCGGGCTGGCGGCCGAGGCAAGCCGCTACGGCTCGCTCCAGGACGCCATGGCCAATATGTTCGCGGCACAACAGGGCGCCCAGGCCCAACTGGGCTCCTCGCAACTCGGCTCCGAGGCCCAACGCTTTGGCGCCCAGACCGAGGCCCAGGCAGCCCGCGACGTGGCCGCTCGCCAGGCCCAGGCGTCAATGTACGGCGCTGGACAGGCGGCGGGGGCCTCGCGGTACGGTTCGGAACAGCAACTTGCGGCGGCCCAGGCCCAGGCAGCGGCCGACCGCTACGCAGCCGAGCAGCAGCTTGCCGCTGCCCAAGCAGCAGCCCAGGCGAGCATGATGGGGGCCTACTTCCCGGCCCAGGCCGGAATCCGACAGTCCGAGATCGAGACGGCCGCACGCCAGCAATTGCTCAACACGGAACTGGCCAACCGGCAGCAGGGGCTTCAGGCTATCCTGGCGGCCCTCGGCCCCATGTTCGCTGGCCGACAGCCGACCGTTCCGACGTACACCACCAACTACGGGGCCGGGGTCGGCTAGAAGGAGATACCATGCCCAGTTCATTTTTCCAGAGTCGGCGAAACCCGTTTGCCCCACAACCGGGCACGGGCAACGATCAGTACACGACCACGAGCCCACAGGGTCGGGCACCGGCCGCGTGGCAACTGGCCGGAAACTACGGCGGCGGGGGGGGAGGTGGCGGTGGTGGCGGCATGGCGGGTGCAGGCTCCATGACGCCACCACTGGCCGCCTGGGGCGAGCCTCCGCTGTACTCGCAGGCCATGGGGCTTGCCCGCAATCCCGTCTTGCCCAACTTCCCCATGCCACAGCTTGGCGGGATGCCGCAGATGCCGGACATCGGCCCGGCGTGGCAGCCGCCCACGGGGCCGTCGCCCGGAGACGCGGGCGGTGGGCTCGCGGCACAGCTACAGGCCCTCATCCAGGCCATGCAGGGTGGCGCAGGAGGCCCGCAGAACGTCACCACGGGCATTGGGCAGCCGAACATCCCGGCTATGCCGCAGGCCCAGGCGCCCGCCGTGCAGCCGTGGATGGGGCCGGCGAGCAACGGTTACGGGGCTAATATCGGTGTCCAGATGGCCCCGCTGCTCGATGCGGCCCAACGCAACTGGTATCAGGGGGCGTCGGGCATCCAGGACGCCTACCAGCAGGCCCTTGGCACTGCCGGACTCGGATGGGGTGAACTGGGCAGCCAGACCCAACGCACGGCGGCACAACTGCCCATCATGGAACAGGCGAACCTCCTGTCGTTTCTCCAGGCCCTCTACCGACCGCAGATCAGCCAAGGGATATTCGGGTAGGGACGCGAAGGCTGTCATTAAAATCTCTCGCAAAGGCACAAAGACGCGGAGAGTGTAAGGGAAAATCATGTTTGATCCAAACCAGTTCAACCCGGCACAGTTCACCGGCCCGGTCGGCTGGGACGATCGGGGCCGGACCTACCGAAACTACAACACCGGCTACGGCTCGATCCCGCTCAGGCAGCCCGCGCCAGCCGCGCCGGGCGGGTGGCCGGCACCGACCCCAGCGGCCAGCGCCCCCAACCCGTCGGCAACGCCGACCCCGAATATCCGCACGTCGATCCAGCCGCAGGGCGTCTGGCCCAACGCCTTTGTCCAGCAGTCGGCCAATCTGGCCGGCGCCATGCCCGTGCCCACCCAGTACGACGTGTGGCGGCAGGCGGCCCGGCCCGGCGTCTCCGTCAACTCGCCCATGACCCAGTGGAACATGGGCGCCAACGCCGCACGAGGGCTCGCCCAGGCGGCCGTGGCACGCCCAGCAACGATGGCCAACTACGGGATGCAGAACACCCAGCAACTCCTGGCCGGCCAGGCGGCCCGCGAGCAGGAGGCCCTGGGCTGGGGAAACCTGGCCGCCGACCAAACGGCCTGGCAGCAGCAAGCCGCCGGCCAGCAACAACGAAACCTCTTGGACTTCCTGGCGACCCTCTATAGGTGGTACTAATCATGGCAACGAGCAAGAAGAAGAAGCGGGCCCACGGCCTCGACATGCCGCCAGAACCGGATAGGGACTGGCTGTTGACGCAGGTCCCAGTCCCCACGATGGACGACCCCTACGCCAACCCTACCGTCCAAGGGCTTATGGCAATCCGCGAGAAGATTCGCCAGGAAATGGCTGCCGCTAGCACACCTCCGGCGCCGATGCCGACGGCCCCACCCATGCCCGTCAATTTGCCGCCCGTGCCCGTCGAGGTCGCCAACGCAGACGCGCGACGGCAAGAGGCTGCCCGCAACCTGGCCCGCGGCTACGTCGGCCCGTCACTCGGACCATTCCCGGACTACACGCCCCCACCGCCCGACCCCAACTGGATCCTCGCCGAAGCCCTGCGCCACGCGCCCGAGGGGGCGCCCGGCTACCGCACCTCCCCTGGCGACGAGGGCGGGGACTATCAGCGATGGATCGCCGACCAGATTGCCGAACGACAAGACATCGCCGCCGGTCGCCCCGTACGTAAGCCCACAGGCCCCTGGCGTGGCTTGCAGAGCGGTGGACCGGACGGCAAGCCCTCTGGGGCGTCGGGCAAAGAACGGCCACCTAGCACCACAGAACTGCTCCAGGAGGATAGCCCCGAGGTTGCCGCCCGGCTCCGCGACAAACGCCAGGGGCAACTCGCCGCCCAGGCGGCCATGGCGCCGGCGACCCGGGCCGAGGCATACGCACGACGCAACCAGCAGCCCATGGACCCGGCCATCCAACGGATTCTGGCTGCCGGTATGTACTCGCCCGAGTACCTGTCGGCCATCGTCGAGGCCGGCGTGGCTCGCAGCCAGGCCGAGGCAAACAACAACCCGGAGGCGCGGAAGTGGGGCGCGGTCGGTGCCTATGCCACCAGCCCGGGGGCGACGCCTGAAGGGGTTGTCTCGGTGATGAACCAACTCGGGCTCATGGGAGGTCCGGGCGCAGGCGGCATGGCGCCCACGGGGGCCTCACTCATGCAACTGATCACCGACCCGAAGGATAAGATTGCGTTCCGCAAGGCAATCGACGACGGCGACATCCAGACCGCCCAGAAGATTGCCCGGTGGTATGGGTTTTCGGATGATGAACTGGCAAATGCCCGCGGGCCAACTTCCAGAAGATCGCCGACGTTCTATCAGCCACCGACCGCAAGAATCCCCACCGGACCCATATCGTCGGCGGCACCGCCCTTCATGCCTTACACACCAACCTGGTAGTACGCGATGCTCCCAACCCTCCCCATCCTGAACCACCCGCTCCTTGCCGCTGCGCGACGGCGTAGGCAGGAACAAGAGCAGACAGGCTGGCCCACCGCTATCGGCGGCACGGGCGCAGTGCCCCTGCCCCTGGACATGCCCCCCGAAGAAAATACGGGGGTCATGGACAAAATCCTGGGCGGCCTGGAGTTCATCGGGCTGACCCTCGACAAGCCGGGCGCTGCCGTGCGGGGCGTGGCATCCGGTCTGGCCGGCGGCGACTGGGGCGGCGGGCTGCAAAACCTGATCCCGTTCTCAGACATGCTGGGAATTACCAAGCCCGAGGAGCGTGTGTCCGGCCGCGACATGCTGGAGACGTTCGGCTGGCTCAATGCGAACACGCCAGGGCTCGACTGGGGCGACGTGGCGGGCGTCACGGCTGAAGTGGCACTCGACCCGTTCTCGTGGATCGGCGGCCCAGCCGGGGCACTGACCAAGACCGGCAAGGCCGCCCAGTGGTCGGCACTCGGGGCCAAAGGGGGCGCTATCGGCGTCAAAGAGGCCGCCGAAGAAGGCGTCAAGCGACTCGGGCAACTCGGCAAACTGGGTGGAGTCATGGGCACCACCTGGCGCCAAGGGGCCGAAGAGATCGAGCAAGGGCTGCGCGGCGTTGCCCAAATTCACCCGCCGTTCTGGGCCAAGGGCCTGTTCGAGCCCATCCCCATCGGGGCCGGCAGCACGATCGTGCCCAAGATCATCCGTGGCGTGACCGGCTCCGTACCGGCCCGCTGGGTCCGCGGGCTCATGGACCCGAAGGTCCAGGGCCTTTTCGACAAGACAGCCCAGGTCGCAGCCGATCACGTCTACCACCAACGCGAGCAACTCCGGGCCATCGTCCAGGACGTGGGCCCCGTGTTCGCCCGATCCATGGGCGAGCTACAGGGCAGCTTCGCCGATCTCGCCAAGCACGCCATGGCCATCGGCGCGGATACCACGCCGGGCGGCGCAAGCACGATGCGCGACATCCAGGAGCTTACCACGTACCTCAGCGAGCACGCCCCGTTGCTCCAGAAAAAGTACACGACCCTACGCAACGGGATTGTCCACGTCTTGGGCGGCGTGACCGACCCGAACATCGACCCGCGATCGAAGATCAAAGTGGGCGACGAACTGATCGACATGGTTACAGAGACCGTCGATGGGATGCTCAGCATCAAAGATGCCCTCTACGACAAGGCCCTGAACCTGGGCCTCAAGGGCGACTGGCTCGACGACATCTTCACGAGCCACTGGCCGCGCCGGGCCGGCTCCGCGGCCGTCGCCTACCAGATGGACGATAAGACCTTGCAGCTTCTCGGCACGAAGTTCGGCCACGCATTGCACCGCGAGGACACCCTGCGCCACATCCCCGAGGGCAAGCGGACCATCAACCGGCTGGCCATGGACGAGCGCCTGCGGTGGAAAGCGGACGACCTCAGGGCGTGGATCGCCGCGGACCGGAACATCGTCGATCCCGAAGAACTGAAGATTCTTGAGGAAACGCCTATCGACGTTCTGCGTCAGGGCATCGTCTTCGACGAGCACCTTGCCCCAGCCGGCAAGCGATGGGAAGAACTCTCCGGCAAGAAAATCCCACCGACACTCAACGAAGTCCAAAAGTCAGCGCTGGCCAAGGCACGGGCCGGCGGGGTGTTGACCAAGGAAGAAGCCGCACTGATCCAAGGGCTCGACCCGGACGTGCCTATCGCGTGGGAAGACCTTCACACCAAGGCCGGCGAACTTCTCTCGTGGGTCCGGGGCCTGCCGAAAGACACCGTGACAACCGGCGTGTTCAACCGGCCCGTGATGGACGAACTTGCCGGTTACATGAACGGGCTAACGCACGTCTACGGGTCGCTGTTGACGATGCACAACCTGATCCGCGGCGGCGTGAAACTCACGCAAGAGCACCCTGGCCCCACGATCAATCTGTACGAGGCAGTCTCCAGCCTCACGCTACCCAGCGGCAAGAAACTATCGGCCGGGCTGTTCTCCGAACGCGGGCTGGAGCGACTTGCCGAGGACATCGCCACCGACCTTGGCGCGCCCCCGCAAGCACTTGCCTCCATCCGGGCCAACCCGAAAGAGTACCTCAAGAATCTCGACATCCCCGAGCCGGTGGCCAAGGCCCTGCGTGCCCACGTCGAGGCGATGACCCACAAGCCCGTTCCCGCCTGGCTGGAAACTTACGACAAGATGCACGGCCTGTGGAAAGCGTGGGTCACGACCGCCGCAAACTGGCCGGCGTTCAACGTGCGCAATGGTGCGGCCGGATTCTGGCAGAACTGGGCCCACGGCGAGATTGGATTCCTGCCGCTCGTCAAAGCATACAAAGAAACGGCGAAGTGGCTCCACGACGGCACGGGCGAGGTGACGAAGTATCTCGACGAACTGCTCTATGGCGACCCGCTGGCCATGGGCGCCGGTCAGCTTGAAGATATTTCCAAAGTCCTCGCCGAGCGCACCGCCAGCGCGACCATGAAGGGCAAGGGCGTCCTGACGATCGACAATCTGTTCATCGACCCGTTCCGGGGTGTTCCTGGCCACGTGAAGGAATCGCTCAATCCATTTAATGTCATCGGCGGATTCGCTAACACCGAGAAGATCATCAAACAGGGCGGCAAGCAGTTCGTCCTGGCCGAGATGGGGCAGCGAACCTACGGCGTGGTCGAGGCCATGAACCGCATCTCACCGTACATTGCACTGCGCGAGGCGGGCATGACCCCGGCGCAAGCCGCCTACCGCGTGCGGCAAATCCAATTCGACTATGGCGACATCAGCCCGTTCACGGCCAAGCTGGGCAAGCGCATCGTGCCGTTTCTCACCTGGAGTAGCAAGAACGTACCGCTCCAAATCAGCAAGCTGATGATGGAGCCCGGTGGCAAGGCCGCCCAGACGATCCGCGCGGTCAGCGGTGCGACACGCGGCGGCCCGGAAGAGCCCTACACCCCAGCGTGGCTTCAGGAAGGTACCGCCCTCCGCGTGGGCGGGACCGACGAAGAGGCCATGTTCCTGCGTTGGCTGGGCATCCCCATCGAAGACCTCAACAAGTTCCGTTTCTTCCGGTCGCGGCCGTCGGCCCAGTCGCTCCGGCGTGGCCTGGCGGACCTCAACCCGTTTTTGCAGACCGTGCTGAAGCTCTATTCGGGGAAAGACCCGTTCACTGGCCGCGACATCAAAGACTTGTACGGCCCGACCCAGACGGTATTGGGCGAAGACCAGAAGATGCCATGGCTAGACGCCATTATCTCGTCGTCACCTGGGGCGCGGGTACTGACCACTGGTCGGCAGTTGACCGATACGCGGCACAGCCTCCTGTCGAGACTTCTGAACGTCGGGACCGGCGTAAAGCTCGGCGTCTACGACACAGAGAAGTGGCGGATTCTGGACGCCCGCAACCGGCAGCGTGAAATCCTGGACGACAACCCCGACATTCGCACTGGAGAGCACTACTACATCAAACCAGACCGCAAGGCCCAGGCCAGCGAGCAGACGAAGCAAGACCTAGCCCGGCTGCGGGCGTTGGACAAGGCCGTCAAGGCGCTCCAGAAGAAACGGGATGCGGCGTTAGTTGGTCAATGACTCTTCTGAATCACTCTTCCATTTGTCCGCAGACCGGGCACACCCACGGCGCCCGGTGTAGTAGGAAATCGCGGACGTTCTGACCTATGCTGTGCTCGGCCGCGTAACGCAGGTCCTCGGCCGTCTTGCGAAGGGCTATGGCCGCGTCGTGGACCGTTAGCGTCGCCGCGTCTTCTTCCGGCGCCCTGAACCACGCCAGCGATTCCCGGGCGTCCTGTATCGCGGCGCCGGCTTCCGCCAGGGCGTCAATTACCGCGTCGAGCCGACTGCGGTGGTCTTTCAGACACGCGATAATCAGCCGTGTCTCTGGCGGCAGGCGGTACTTCCTGGGCCGGTGCCGTGGCTCGCGTGTGGCTCTGGTCATTACGTGGTCCTCCATAACCCGTATCTTCCACGATTCTATACTCCGGGCTCCCGCACGTCGGGCAGCGTGGCGCCTCCCATGTGTTGTTGCAGCGGTTACACAGCGGGAGCAGGAGACGCTGGGGCGGGGGCGGCTTTGGACGTTCACAGGCCATCGGCGGCTTTTTCCAATATCTTGACCAGCGTCTTAGCACAGTTCAGAAGCACCTCGTAACGCAGGGCACTCCCGAGGACGTTCTGGAACTCCTCCGGTGCCGGCCAGAATGTCTTGGGCAGTGGCGACTTGGTAGACCAGATGCTTACTCCGTAGATTATGAGCATCGTTAAGCCCATGGGCCTTCCTGGTCCACTCCTGGCCTTTCGGTCACTGTCGCGGACCAGTTCGTCGTAGACTGCCTCAGACACGAAGACGGCCCGTGGCTTCGGCTTCTGCCGGACGAGCCATCGACGAAAGGATGCGACGGCATCGGGCCGCATGTGAAGCCGCTCATCTATCTCCTGAAGTCCAGCCGACTCGTCCTGGCCCTGATCGTCAACGGGGCCTTCAGTCGTCTGTTCGATCATCTGGGTTCTCCTGGCGATTAGCGGCTCCAAACAGCGTGCCTTGTCTCAGTCGGTGGCAGGCAAGGTCGCAGTAGGCTGGGTTCAGCTCGATGCCGATGCAGCGGCAGCCGTTCTTGCGGGCGACCACGGCGGTGGTGCCGGAGCCGAAGAACGGGTCGAGCACGGTGCAAGGAACGGCCGGGCCGGCGTTGCATGTGCAGGCGGGGCGGAAGCCGAGAGTGGTATTCTTCACTGGCACGTTCTGAGGATGGTTAGAGGGATGTCGGTTGGTGTATGTGTCCGGCTTGCCTTTGTCGTCACGCCACGCCTTGCCGCTTTGCAGTAGCTCTCGATACTCTGCGGTCATCTCCACCACCCTTACCCACGGCTTTCCACACTTGGGGCAGCAGCCCTCCTCACTCGTGCCGGCTAGGACGCACGGCTCGACCAGCTTGCGCGGGAACGTGGC
>Ga0316626_10000100_pt1 | contig 30751 bp, 48 predicted proteins | sample OWC_Aug_T1_C1_D5_FD_207656 | JGI IMG/M metagenome (GOLD analysis project Ga0316626, IMG submission 207656) | Wetland soil microbial communities from Old Woman Creek delta, Ohio, United States - OWC_Aug_T1_C1_D5_A | ecosystem: Environmental > Terrestrial > Soil > Wetlands | place: USA: Ohio...
AGCCACTCAGAGCGGAAGTCTTGGGGCGAAGCCCCTTCTCATACCACTCGAATCGAGGGTTCGTAGCGACCTTGGACCCCGCCTTCTCGCTAAGAAGCGTGAAGGGGGAAGCCGAGGGGTCAACGTAAAACACCTTGGGGCCAACGTCACGGACCAGGATTGCGGTCGTTCCGTTGTAGCCAAGGGTCACGTCGGTACCAAGACCAATGTGCGTGGTCGCGCCCGAACCCTGCTTGATAGTCACAGGCATATGCTGTGTCCTTTCATAGTAGGTTTACGGGGGTACCAACCGAGGCCGCGAAGCGGGTGTATCGGTTAGAAGAAGATGCTACCCTTCTGGGTCTTCTCTTTACGGAGAGCCATCACAGCAGCATCGAACTCATCCAGCGGTCGCTCGTCTCGTGGAGGCGCTGCGCCAGAAGCCTTCTCGGCCACCGGCTTATTAGGGACACGGCGTTGCTCCGTGGTGGGTGCGGGCTTGTCCTGCTGCTGGGTGAGTCTAGACTCAAGCAACTCGGCTTGGCCTCGGGCCAGCAGCATACCTTCTTCAGACTCGATATACGACGGGTTTAACTCTAGCACCTTCCGCAACGCGGGACGCTGGGATGCCTCATACGCAATCTCGTAGTTCCCAGTGTCCGTGAGGTCTAGGGTCCAACCCTCCGGCTCCCAAGATTTATGGAGTGTCACGATGGTCTCAGCTATCTTGGAGTCATCCTCGCTATCGGGTTCGATATCGGGATGAGCTGCGAAGAACTGAGCCAATGCCTCAGAAGCCGCACGCGATTCTTGCTCTTCAACCGCACGCTGGTTCCGAGTGTGCTCTTCCTCCATGAGTCGGGTCTGAACGGCCTGGTCGATGAGGGGCTTGACCTGAGCAGGGGTCAAGGTGTCGGGGGTTTCCCCGTCCTCCCAAGGCCACGATTCCCCGTCCTTCTGCGCAGGCTTCTTGGACATAACCTGCTGGATAACGGGGACCGCCTCTTGAAGCGCCTTTTGTAGTTCGAGTGCCCTTTGCTCGACCTGCAATCTCTGGCGCTCTGCAACCTTCGCGCGTTCTGCCGTCCTGCGCTGAAGGTCACGAAGTTCCTTATAGCCCTTTTCAAGCTCCTCGGGACTCGTGTATTTCCCGGCCCACCGGACCTCGGGAGTCTCCTCCACGGGTTCCGATTCCGGGGTCGCTTCCTCTTCGACAGACTCAGCCAAGGGAACCTCAGGGGTTTCCTCAGGCTGTTCGGAAGCGGGTTCCTCTTCTGGACTATCCAGTGGCAGTTGCAACTGCTCTGGCTCGGTGGTCTCCTCTGCCGAGGGCACCTCATCCCTGAGGAAATCTAGTGCTTCGTTGTTCTCTATATCTAAGCTGCCGACATTGAATACGTCACTCATTCTCTTCCTCATCTTGTAGACGGCTTCTCTCTTGTTCAAGGTCTCGCTTGACAGAGAGGAGGTGGCGCACAAGCTTTATCTTGGCTCGGTGACTATCGGCATCTTCCTTTCCGTTGATGAGCGCGTCCGTAGAATCACGCTCAATCTTCAGCAATCGCTTCTCGAACAGAGGCCACGCCTCGGTATAGAACAAGGAAAGCTCGAAGTCAACCTCGGCCACCTGACGCCGCACGTCTTGGAGCCGACGCTCCTGCTCTTCTATATCTTCGACGCTTTCCTGTATATTCATCCCTGGCCCATCATCTGTGCGAGGAGTTCAGGAGGAATCTCCTGCTGACCATTAGGTACCTGCTCTTCCATGCCCTCAGGTTCCTCACCCGGAGGGAGCATCCCCTGTTCCTGTCCCGGCCCCATCATCGGGGGCGGGGGGGCTATATACCTTTCGGTGTCCTTACGCCCGAAGCTCTTGAGCACGTCCTCGACAAGCTCGGTCTGGTTGACCACCGGGTTGCCTGCCAGCATATTGTAGAGAGCGAGGGTCTGTTCCCTGCGGACGGTCTCGGTCTGTGCGGAAGACTCGGACTCGATGCGGTAATCGAACGCGCCCTGTATAGACTCCGCCGTGATGGGCACGAACTCAGCTTGTCCGTCCTCACCGATGAGCCGTATCTGCATCTCTTCTGGCATGAACTGTTGGAGGATGCTGCCGTACTGGTACGCCAGCTTCTTCAGCCCGGTAATCTCAGAGAGCTTCAGTTTCAGAGAGAATCGGGTGTTCCCCTGCTCACTGATGAGGGCGACACCCGTGGCGGTGCGGTTGAGGTTGGAGTTATTATCCATCCCCATCTGGTACGCGGACACACCGCTCACCTTTTCGGATATCCGCTCGACCTCAGCGGCCTCTTGGTAGCTCCCAGCCGTGGCATCACCCAGATTTATCTCCTGAACCACGTCACGGATAGGCATACCATCCTCCACGCGGATGATTCCGCCCGGACGGCTGGTAAGGTCTTTCAAATCCTTGATATAGTTGGTGCTCACGGCGTACATCTTGTTCATCGTGAGCTTCACGTTGTCGATTCGCCCGTTCCAGAGGGCGTTCAGGGTGGCCTGGATGCCCTCTTCGGGCTCAAGCTCCCCGATTCCCCAGAACTCATGGGGAACTATGTGGTCAACGACCCGTATGAAGGGCTTTTGGCCGTGCGCATAGGGGTTTTTCTCCGCTCTGACCACCAAACGCCTACCAACCACGGCCACAACGACCTCATCGGTCCATATTTCGAGGATTTCGATGAGTCCTTCGGTGTTCACGGTCCCTGAGGGCGATAATCCGACCGATGCAAGCCTTTCGGCCATGGGATAGTCGTAGTTGCTGAGGAAGTTATGCCAATCATCTTCGCTCGGGAGCTTATAGACCCCCATCTTTTCCATCTTTTCGATGTGGTCACGGTTCCTGAAGACCTGATGGATGACGTAACTGGCGTCGTCGATGGTCGCAGCCTCGGGAGAGGGGAAGAACTGAGCGATATCGACGCATTCAGCGGTCGGACCCGCGTAACTGATGAACTCTTCGCGGGTCATCTCCCATTCTCCGGTCGGTTGCTCGCCTATCTGCTGTTGTCCGAAGATGCCAGCCCCGTTGAAATCGGTTTCACCCGTGTCTATAGACTGCATAACGGGTTCCATTATGCTCTTCCGGGTCATCCGGTAGCCGGTTTTCTCGTCGTAAGCGGTCTTTATGATGCCTGTACCGTACATCAGCGCGGATTTGAACGCTTCGACGAGCGGGAGATACGCCTCAGAACGGTCTATACTCCACGACAGTAAAGTTTCCATCTGCTCCGCGCCCTGTTCGTCCTCCGGTTCCTCGGGATAGACGTTGAACGTGGGCATCTGAGCGACCAACTTGGGGAGTATAGTTTCTATAAGATAGAAACTTAGGGGGAACCACACGTTGCTGCGCCATTCACCTTGCTTCCGCTTGGGCACGAAGCTCCGGTACATCTTGTAGTACCGACGCCACTGCTCCATATAACCTTGTTTCGCGGCCTCAGCATCCGTGAATGCCTTGAGGACCCAGGTGAGGAGGTTCCGCTGACCCTCTTCTGTGTTAGGAAGTAGGTCTTCCTTGTCTGATTTCAGGTCAAGAGGTATATCCATACGTTATCCAGTCATCTCGTCGGCAGGCTCATACAGCGTAGGGGAGTCACCTTGCCACCCGTGACGGTGCTCACGCGCCATCTGGTTAGCGATAGCGAGGGCTATCACCCGGTCATCGTGGCACCCTTCCTCCGCCATAGGCTTTCCGTTCTCCCAAATCACGAACGTTACCATCTCTCGGACGATATCCTTGGAGGGTATCTCAATCTGTCCGAGTCTCACCTTATGCCCTAGCTCATCGAGCATCGGCATCCGGGTCTCTACGGTGGTTTTCCACCCGAGGGTTCGGCTGGTCCTGCGTGTGAGCTTATTCATCTCTCGGTGCCAATACAGCCGTGGGTACCTGTAATGCTCCCTCAGGAGCCTCAGGACCGTCTGCCCCGAGCTGTGGGACCTCTCTACCCCGATGAGGGCCACGGAGCGAGCCGCGCCTTCGCCGCAGGAGTACCAGTTCCCCAGGAGTCTCAGTTGCTCTGCGAACACTTCAGGAGCTACGCGCCCGTGAAGCTCAGCGACCACTTGGTCCGTGTCCACCCTATAGACCACGGCGGAGGAGTAGTCCCGTCCGCCCCGCTCTTGGGTGCTTGAGTTCCCACCCATGCGTTCTGCAACCAACTTACCTTCTGCGGTATCAGCCCCGATGACGTAATGCCCTTCGTCATCAGGGTTCTCGAACACCCGCAGGAACCCGCGTGGGTTGGGTCTATACACCACGAGCCTGTCGTTCAGGCCCAACATCCCTCGGGTCTTCGCTTCTCCTGAGGTTCTGGTCATCAGGCGTATCTGGTCCTCATCGAAGAAACAGGCACCGCTGACGAGGAACGCTTCCTCTGCGGTAGCAGGGTATTCCTGCTGGAAGTTCCGTACCGCGTCCCTGCCGAGTCTCTGTCTATCCCCACCGAACCGCTCCACGATGACGGCTCGCCGCCACGCGAGCTTGTCTAGACTCAGCGTGTGGAACTCGCCCTCGTAATATATACCCTCGGTGAGAGCCTGCTTCTCGAAATCGTCCGGGTCGTTCAGGATGAGGTCGCGGGTCTCATCGTCAGGGACCATCTCGTACTCTGAGTGAATCCACCACGGGAGGAAGATGGCGAGCCAGTTAGACTCACCGTTCACTGCGGACTCCCACATCTCGTGGAACAATCCGCCTGCTCCCTTGGCGGTGGACTCTATGATTATCTCAGAGTTGCTCTGCGGGACCGCCTGCATCAGCGATATCCAGGCTTCGTACCCTGTGGTCCCCCAGTACGCTAACTCAGAAGCATGGAGCAGGTGGATGGTCTGCGCTCGCCCTGCCTCTGTGTCACTCGCTGGCCTTACGGAGATATCCGAATCGTGGACGAAACTGAGGTGCTTCCGCCTCCCCACAGCTTTGCGGGTAGGGGCTAGTTCGGGTGGCAGATGGTCGTAATATCGAGCATATATATCGTATAGGACCCCTGCTCGTTCGAGACTGTCAGCAACGACCATGGCAGACGTAGCGGGCCACAGATGTAGTCTCCGAAGGAACCTGGCTGCCACATAGGTACTGACGCCTTCCTGTCGGGCTTTGAGGACGATAGCTCTGACACGCCCTGTTTCCTTCCGCTGCTGGGATATCTTCTCGTGGACTATCTTCTGCGCCTCGTTGAACTCAAGGTAGTTCAGCGTGGCGTCCTTCTTACGAATCTGAAGACAGACTTTGCAGTATAGCTCAAGGTCTCTGCGGAAATCTCTGATGAGGTCGTTAGTCGCTTTCTTGGTCATCAGGCCCTATCTCCGCGAGTCTATCCTCGAACTTGGTGGTCCCCTGGGAAGCTCGTGGTCCTTGAGCTTTCTCGAACTCTTGGAGCCGCTTGATGACTTCACCTGCGGCCTTGAGCCGTATGCTCATCATCTTGTCAGCTTTGTCCCCGAGCAGAGCCGCCTCGTAGACCTTGAGGGCGTGAGGCAGGAGGAGGGCTAGACCTTTCTCCGCTATCTTGGCCTGGGACTTACCTTCCTGTTCCAGAGCCGCAGCGAACTCCGGGTCTTCCGCTTTCCAGCGAGCCACAGTGACCCTGTGGACCCCTGCCGCTTTCCCCGCCTCTTCCTGGGTACCACCCTCTGCGAGCACCTTGAGAGCGATAGCTTTGGCGTTGGTGTCTGCTGGTTTACCCATGTAGTTCTTCGGGGTTGACGACGTACTCAGGACCAGACATCAGGTACTTCATATCCTTGCCCTTGGTCTCTTCCAGGTACCGTTCCTCGGAGTCCTCACCGAACTGGTCTCGGATGGCCTCGGAGTCGTAGTAGTTCTTCAACTCTCTAGACTCGAAGCCGGAGTAACTGACCTGGAAGCCCTTGGCACGCGCAGCGAAGCTGAGCCCACAGTTGCAGGCCCAGCTTCCTCTGTTACAGGTTGTGCAGTATGTAGCCACTAAGTAGGAAGTATACCATACTCCTTAGGCTTTGTCAAGCCTTTACGGTGGAATAGATAGTATCCTGCTCCAAGGACCAAGAAGCTTACAGGGATGAAGCTCCCTGTGTACCAGAGCCACATCACGAACAAAGACATCAGTATGCCTGTCCAGAGTACCGCGAAGGCGATGAGAGGAGCTACACAAACGCTGGCGATAACCAATCCGATTCGTTCCATGCCGAAGCCCACCTTTTCAGGTGGGCGATGGCACGGTCTTAGGGTCTTGCTCCTAGGACCCTAGCGGAAGTTGGGGTTCCGTATACCTTCACCCTATCCACGGGTATCAGAGTAGTTGCGGTGAAGAGGAGATTCTGGTTTCCCTGAATCCTCAGGGAAGAGGAAGTCTAGGAACTGACGCGCATCCATCACGTCACGATGGATGCGCTCTACGGTTCTCGAAAGCTCTTCAAGCGGTTCCGCTCTATGCTCGCTTTCCATCCCCACGCTCGCAGTCTATCTATCTTCTCTTCGCCAAGGGTCTCCTCTAGACCCTTGGCTCAGTTTCTCTTCACTCGGTCGCTATCCTCTTGTCGCTCCCTCGTATAAGAGCAGTATACAACTTCCCAGGGAGGGTGTCAACCTAAAGAGGAAAGAAAATCGATACACCACAACATCTGGTGGTTACAGCCCGTAGATTCTTCTCTCCGGGGACCCTCGTTTTTCTCTGTGTTGCGGTGTAGCCGCAGTTACGGAGCGGGGGACCCTCCGTTTACGGAATGTAGCGCACGAGTTTTTGTAGGTACCATATATTAATAGAGGACCCGCGAACTCCTGTTTGTCCAATCGATATCCGAATGCCTGATATCCCTTGCATTGCAAGGCTTTCCGAGGGCTAGAATCGACTAATGCCACACAACCAGCCTGTTCCGAGGGTAGGGCCGCTGAGAATCGTTGCACCGCAACCCACTTGACCGTCGTGCTAATCTCTCCTCAGGTCGGCACCGCGCCGACCGGGCCGCACCTTGACAACGGAAGAGGAGGCAAACCCGATGGCATGGGAAACCACGTTCACGGCGGATTTCGGAAGCATCGCGGTGGTGGCGGGCCACAACGGCGGACAGCGTAGCGTCCGCATCGTCAAGCCCTATACCGATGGCAACGGCGACCGTTCCCTGAATGTCTCAGGCCGTATCGGCGGCGTGAGCATCGTCATCCCGCAGGATGCCGACCCAACCACGTTCGGCCCGCTGGCCGAGGCCGTGGCCGAGGCGATGGCAAGCCTGCCGGAACCGGAGCCCAAGGCCGACAAGCCCGCGAGCAGCAAGGGCAAGGGCAAGGGCAAGGCTGTGACGGTCAAGCAAGCGGACCCGCAGGTAATCGCGGCGCTCGCTGCAAACCCCGCAGCTTTGACTGCCTATTTGTCCAGCCTCTCGTAACACTGTTTCAACAGGAACCCCCCCTCAAGCGGCCCGAGGGGGGGTTTCTTTATGTCCTGACGCGGCCCGTGCCTCCCCCCCGTTGTGCCGAACAGACAACAGCCATCCCGGCCCTCAGGAGCCCTCAGGAGCCGCCGAACCCCCACCGCAGGACCCCCCACCGCAGGACCTACCCTGCGTCAACCTCCGAGCATCCTGCGGCCCGCACGGGCCATCCCCCGACATCGGCCCGCCGAACAGGGTACCATCGAGGCCGAACCCCTCCGGACCACGGCCCGACCGGGCCGGAGGTTACTGAATGGAAATCTAAACAACAGAGAGGTAGGCGATGTCAGTGAAGTAAGTATAGAGTTAGGCGAGGGCAGTAGTCAGAATCCTGACCAGTAGGAGGCGACACCGATGGATAACCCTTGGGACTGGGAATCAGAGTACCTGATGCCTTACGACCCGGACAAGGAGTACGCGATACTCGACGCAATCGCCACACTCAATCACGACTGGTGCCAGTGGGAATACCAGATGGTCCCATCCCAGAGATGGGAATGTGAGGAGGACTGGAAATGATGCTGTGGTTCTGCCCATTCTGTGACAGGCTGTTTGACCTGTGGGAGTTGTGTCGTAATCACATCTCCCGTGACCACAACCGATAGGTAATGAGGCGCTCACCTTAGAGTGAGAGGAGCCGGTCCCTACGGTATAGAAACAGAGAAGCCCCCCTCCCGTAATAGGAGGGGGGCTTTCTCTATGCCCTACTTACAACAATGGTGGTACCTATCTGCTTCCTCCCATGCCTCATTGATTCTCCTTACCATGAACAATGAGGCGATGAAGAATCCGCAGAACACACCGAAGAAGAAGGCGAAAGTTTCAAGCATATCAGTGTCCTCCAAATAGTTTACTGATGAGCCACACGATACCAGCCACAATCCAGAACACGATGATGAATACCCATGCTCCGAGGGTCTCGAACACCATGCCATCGAGCAACCAATCCAACATGACCTTACCTCCTGGTCTCAAGCCACCTCTGATATCTATACTCAGAGGAGGCTAGCTTCTGCTTACGAACACACGCATCGCACCACCCTAATGTGACATCGACGATGTATCCCACCTTTCCGCATCTCTTACACTTGCGCCGCATCAGATAGTAAATCATGGATGACACACCACACAGGTAGAATCATTACAACCTGTGCCTGTCACATTCATAAGTCTGCGAGCAACAGGCACGGTACTGGTACTATACCTTGACATCGCTCTACCGAACTTATTATAGAAGTCAGAATCCCAGTGTGCTTGAACACTCGGGTCTAGACCTTGCGGACAATCCTCTTTCTTCAATGAGCACAACCTTGACTTGTCTGCGTACATGAATGGGTGCCCACACATATCACAGGTACCACGGAGGATGCCGCCAGTCCTAAGCTTAGGCTTGTTACATTTACAGACCCACAGCCTCATCTTGCCTGTGCCTACTGCAATCTCATCCTCGGGTCGGCGATGGACATTGAGACTGGCGCTGTCGATACCTTGTGCTACCTGTGCGATGAAGTCACGCCAATGCTTCGGGTAGTAGAACTCTGAGTATCCCCATCCTTCCTTGGTAGAGGGTTGGATACCATACCGCTTCGCTTTCTCAGCGAACATAGCGGAATGGTAGCTGGTAGTGCTGGGCTCTGCCGCAATCTGATGGATTGCTTGGTGGATGAGTACCTTGACGATATCTTCCTTCGGCTTGTCAAGGATTTCTCCTGCGAGGAACACCTCACCATGTAATGCTGCCGATGCTGGCGCAGCTCCAAGCTTTGCGAATCCACTGGTAGCCTGCGATTCCCATGAACTGGGTTTATACCAGCCTGTTTCCTTACGCCTACCCTTGGGTGCCACCCCCAACACTGGCATCTTAGTACGGTACTGACTGTTAGGCTTACTCCAATGGTCAGCCTCATACTTGTCGAGGTACTTGAGGATTTCCATATATGCTTTACGCAACTCAGTGATTGCTGGTCCGATGTCACCCTTCATAATGGGCATCTTACTTCTCCTCTCCCATGTAAACTGCCTCGGCGTATGCTGGATGCTTGTTCCACCAGTAACTACCTGGCTCTGCGGTGGTGACGATGATAAGCTTAGGTCCCACACTCACGGGCCAGTGTGTCTCCGAGTCAGTGAGAAGCACAAGAATATTAGGTCGCTGCCTTAGCTTCTCCATGTGCTCGATGATTGCTGTCATGTTCGTACCGCCACCACCCTCGGGTACGATAAGCTTGACACTACCAGTCGTATTCAGCTTACGCTCACCTCTTACTTGAGTGTCACCCCACACCACCGTAATCTGTTGGGCATGGGCTCGGATGATTCCTCGCAACTCAGCAAGGAATGTCTCTACCTCGTCGATAACACTACCGCTTGTGTCTATACCCACTGCCACCTCAGGCTGGTAGCTGATGAGGCTTGGCAATACGAACTCCTCTTCATGCCTGATGTTCTGCTTCTGCCATGAGTAATCTGTCTCACCTCCGCTTACAATCTGGACAGCCTGCCTTACCGTAGCCTTGAGCACACTGGTCCACGGTACCTTAGGTTCTAGTGTATCCTCGACCCATCGCTTCAATGAACCTGGCAGATTGCCATAAGTCTTAGCTTCCTCGGCTGCCTTGATTTCAATCTGTCGCTTCTCTACGTCACTAAGTCTAGGCTCAGTATCATTCTGTCCTGGTCCATCCTCCCATTCTTGAGGATTACCTGCGCCACCACCACATTGAGGGTCGTCACCCTCATCGCCACCCTCACCATTGTCATCCTCGTCTTGCTCCTCCTCATCTAATCTCTTGTAATACTCCTCGGCGAGCAGACCATCGGGATAACCCTTCTGGTCTGGATAGATTGCGATGCTCGGCAATGTGATGGTCTCGTTCAGCTCTTTGATATGGATACCATCCTTCAATCCATCGTTGATTTCCATATCGGCTGCCACATTCCATTGCTTGTGTACCCTGCCCGCTGCCCTCTCATTGTGGTGGAACGTAAGGTGGTGAATCTCATGGATGATTGCTGCTGTCTGCTCATTGAGAGACCAGTCAACATCGGGGTCGTAGTATAGATTCCAATGCTCATCCACTGCCACCGTGCCGATACCTGGCTTGGGAATGGGGTTGAGTCTATACATCCAGCTTGCGAAGTACGGTGTCGCAAGCTTGAGCTTGAGCCGCACACCCTCCATATCGAATGGCATTACTTCACCTCCTCTTTCCAACAGATGTGCTTTACTCTCGTCAATCTGTCGTACCCTTGGATACAGAAATCATACCCTGGCTCACCTTTCTCGACGTTGTAATCAGTACGGCTAAACAACATCTCTTCAATGTTGCTGATTATATCTTCAAACAAGTCGATGTCACCGTTGGGTAGCATGACTTCGATACGAAACGACATAGGATTGCGACGCTTCTTCCACCACTTGAGCATATGATTCACAGCCTCTCGATGAGCGGGAGGAAATCAACGTATGCCTCATTCTGTGCGATGTCACTCAGCATCTCGTCGGTCGCCTCACCCGCAGCAGTTAGACTCGGGATGAATCCTGCGAACACATCAGTAAACCCATTCTTCGCACACTTGCCACCGAATCGCCACACATCCTCCCATGTGTTCGCTGTCATGTGCTCGACCACATATGCCACTGTGCCTGCCACCACGGCATAGACTCTATCCGGCCTGTTCCTGTCGAACACTTCATACTCATCGTAGCTACCAGCCAACACATCTTGAGGAACAGGCAGGTCCATGTTCCTCTTCCAAGTAAGGAACTCTACTGCTGCTTCCTCACCGACCATCGAACCCATCAAGTCTAGCCTTAGGTTCTCATCGTCGGGTCCAGCAGTGGCAAGCAAGTGTGCTGACATATCCCATGACCGAGGGCTCGGCCACGGCCCATCCTGCTTGACTTCCTCTTTCGGCATGGAAATCAATAGCTCGGAGCGAGCACGAACGAATGACGCTACTAATGCCCTTTCCTCAGTGAGTCGTTCGGCTGCCTCAGGTAGCAAGTCACTACGCATCTTGAACTTGCCAGTCACCATGCCTCGGAGCCAGTCGTCTAGACTTGCACTCACTGGCACATGACCCATCCTGTTAGCAAGCACTCCACTGATGGGCCAACCACCAGCAGAATCTTCGATGCTGTTAGCAGCAGCGATGATGGGCACACCCATCGGGATACTGTCGAAGTCCCCAACCTTATGCTCATTGAGGATTCGCAGCAATGGAGCCTGCTTCGCAGGACTCACAGTACGCAACTCGTCGATGAACAATCCAACGAAATGCCCGGTGCTATACTTCTCATTCAACCAAGCAACCCATGATGGACCGACAACCACCACCCCATTGTCGGTCCTAGTGGGCCAGCCTGCGATATCCGTAGGCTCTCTGACACTAGCAAGCAGAGTGAACAGGTGACTCGGCCCTCCCTTACATTCAGGGGCAGGGCATGGAGTATCTTCAAACATAGACTCCACGCCTGCCGTCTTGCCGATACCAGGCTTGCCGGTCATTAGCACCGGCACCCTTGCCCGAACATATGTGTTCAGGACTCGACCGATATCCATTCCCTTACCTCCTTGGTCACTCGCCGTCCGTCGGCGTCTAGACCACGACCCACGATACGCCGAGCCGAGGCGCGTGTCAAGCCCCCCCCGAGTCTAAACATCTCATACTCCTCCTCCGCCAGCCGAAGGAGAGCGAAGTAGGCAACGGTCCCGTCTGCTGTCTCTGGTCTAGACCCTAGGTAGGGGGGCGGGTGTAACCCGTGGTCTAGACCGGAGACCACCCGCCCAGCCCGCTGAACCGGGGGTTCCGAACGTGGGGGGGTACCTCTTTATAGGGGTCCCTCGCTGGCGCTCCCCGAACGGGAGCCGCTCCCCGAACGGGAGCGAGGTAGGCGACGAGCCGAACCCAGCGTTCGCTGGAACTGGATGGCCCCGAAGGTTTAGACTTTGCGGAAGAGTCTTCTGGCTCCATCAGGGTCTAGGTTCGGCCATGAAAAAAACCCCCCGGAGGGGGTTGACAGTTAGCCGGATGGGTACTAGTCTGAGGGCAAGAGAGAGGGAGGAGGTGACAACAGATGACCAACGAGTACGGTACCTGGCAGGTGAACGAGGCGCAGCCCCAGGCTGAGGCCGAGGACACCGAGAGCGAGGACAACGACTGGTACGAGGAGGATGAGACCGTGGGCGCTGCCGAGGCTGAGGCCGAGGCGACACAGCTCCCCGAGTCTAGCCTTCCCAGCCAGCCCAAGCTCACCAACAGGGAGCGTATCTATCGTGCTATCGAGAGCCATGGTCCCATGAAGGCCACGGCTGCGTTCGACCAAGCCAACATCTCTGGTACCCAGGGCTACAGTATCCTCCGTAGTCTGGAAGAGACAGGTCTTATCAAGCGTTCCGTCGATAACGAGGGTACGACCCGCTTCAGCAAGGGTCTAGACTGGGATGCGGTTTCCCACACGCGGGGACGCAAGCCTGGTTCCCAGTCCAAGGCCAAGCCGGTAGCTGCCAAGCGAAACTCCGCCAAGCCTACGGCGACGGCGAAGCAAGCGGTCGGCACGCCTACCATCGTGGGCATGGCGCTCGTCTTTAGTGAGGACGGGATGCTTACCTACTGGCGCGGTAGTGACGGCAAGACCTACCGTGTCGAGGAAGTCGAGCAGGTCACGCTCTAGACTTCCTCACCGACCGACGAGGGCCGGGGGTTATCCCCCGGTCCTTCGTCATGTTGTGGTTCGTGTGCGTGCAGCCAGTGGTCACGGTCTATACCGATAGCCTTATCCCTGCTGTCCGTCATCTTCGTCCAGCCACAGCGTCCGAGGTCGCACACCACCAGCCATGAAGGTTTAGACTGAGAACGAGGACCGACTCGAACAACTGACATAAGCTAGTCTATCCTTTCGACGTAGACTTCGAGTGTCTCATCTCGAAGGCCAGCCGAACACCCATCCTCATCGAAGGCCACAGCATCTAGTAACACCCGCTTATACTCATCCAGGTCATCGCTGTTCACCTTCTCGTACTTATAGACCTTGAGCAACCACATCACTTCTTCTCCAACCTTTGCTTCGCGTGGAGTAGCTTCCAATACGCTTGCTCTAGAACTTTCACATCCTGCTCGCAGTGGTGGACAACCTCGTCCATCCCAGGTTTATAGTACGCACCTGCTCTCGCCCACTGGTCCCAGTCTATCTCTGTCTTTTCATCTGGCAGGCCGAGCATCTTCTGAACATTGGTGAGTTTGCTCGACATCCTGAACTGGGTACGCACCACCCACATCGTATCGAAGTGCCACTTGGGTCTGAGTATCTGATGCCCCGCTTTGATGAGCCGAGCGTTCAAGAACTTGCGGTCGTACAGTATAGAGTTGTGACCAACGAGAAGGTCGTACTTCTCTAGCTCATCTCTGATAGCGAGGGCCAGCTTCCCATCATCTATCAAGTCATCGGACTTGAACTCCTCGTCGTCTGCTCGAAAGGTATAAACCTTTCCCACACCCATCTGCTTCCCCTCTTTGGGAGGGAGTATAGGCTTGAAGCTACAACACAGAACCCGACCGAAGTTTCCGTACAGGTCGGTGGTCTCTAAATCCCAGGCTACTATCCTCACTCTAGACCTTTCTCCTCGGGTTCATCGCCTTCTTCGCTCCGCTCCACGGCATCTTGTTCGACCTTCGCCGACATCACCTTGTCTAGAGCTTCATCGAGTACGGCACGAACTTCCCACAACGCGAACTCCCCCTCGTAGTCTATCCCTACCTCGTGGGCTGGCTCGACCACGAGCACGATGAGGCGACGAGGTGCTTCTTCGGTGGGAAGGTCTAGAGATTCCATCAAGGCTCAGCAGAAATCTCGATGACGTAGTACCCGTTGTCCTGAAGCTGGTCTAGAATCGCAAGCCACTGGTCCACCGCTTCACCGGCAAGGGCAGGTGGCTCACCGCAAGAGAACGCCAGGTCCTCGGCGTCGGGTATATACGTCTTGAAGAGCGGGCGGGACGACCGGGATTCGCCGGGAGAGAGAGGGTCCTCCCGGTCCCCGCCTGAGTCTAGAGTCACATCGGCTGAAGCCTTCAGAGTTCCTTCGATGATGTAGTCCATGGCGGGTAGAATAACACGTATGTCATTCGTTGTCAAGTCTATCTCTCGAAGCCGGAGGACGAATCTTGGGCAGCATCCCCTCCCCTTAGGAGACCTAAGGATAGGTAGGCGATGGTTGTATCTCCGTGCCCCGTAGTCTACGAGCGTCCCCACTGTCCGTAACGCCAAGCGGTGCTCCGTGAGTCTAGAGCCCTGTGCCTCCGTCATCTGGAACAGCCCCGGTATACTCCCCCTAAGGGTCTCCCCGCTATCGCGGAACCGGCCACACCTCCGCCGTAAGGTGGAGGCACGAAGTTGTCGGCGTGTCTTACCACGCGAAGAGGGGTGTGTCAAGCACCCCGAGGAATCTAGACCCCCGAAAATCTCCCAAGTTTCTCGCTCGGTTCGTTGACACGGGACAGGTTGGGGTGTACGCTCTCCGTGGTTGGTCCATCGGCCAGCCTCCTTCCATCAAAGGAGGCAGACGCGGGAAGCACACCCTCCCCTGGGGGTGAACCTCCACAGAGCTTCCCGTTGAGAGGTGCCTCCTCGGTCTATCCTCACCACCATCGAGGATAGGCCGAGGGAGTATCCCTCCGAACATCGAGAGGAGGAGTGGTCCTAGAGGGTAACTGTGATTCAGGGCACGGTATCTGCTAGGGATACTCCCAACACCGTCGGGGTCATCGAGGGGAAGATGTCCAAGGGGAAGGGTGTCCAACCTCGGTGGCCCCGACTCTTTATGAGAGGAGGTGAATCATGGACGTTGAACAGGAAGAGACTCGCATCATCACAATCTTCAAGACGGACGGACGAGTGCTTCGTGCGTCTATACCCGTGACCGCCAAGGTCACGTTCGGTCCTCTTATGCCTGGTGGCCGTGACCCTAGTTACGGCAACAGGAACGGAGAGGGTATGTACCTGCGTGTCTATAAGACTCAGAACCAACAGCTCATGGTTATCCCAGGTGTGTCTAGCTTCATAGACAACAACGTTGAGCTAGAAGAGCTGGTCTATGACACCAAGGCAGGGAGTCATTGGGTCTCTGCGGATGACAAGTGGTGGACGCAGGAGAAAGCCAGGACACAGAAGGGTAAGCTGAATCCTCAATCTGAACAACCAACACAGTACGCTACCAGGACTATCTGATGGGTACCTCACCGTACAAAGTTAGTATCACGGTGGGAGATAAGGAAGTCTATAAGGCTCCCCTCCCTCGGGTGACTACCATCCTTGATGCTGCGTTCGGGGGTGAAGGTCTCAGTCGTTGGTCATATAACACCACGGTCGCAGGGTTCAGTCACTTGATTGCGAAGTACGGTGGTCAACTTCCTTCTGATATACCATCACTCCATTCTCTGCTGGCACAGGAGGGGGTGAGCCCGAACGCCAAGCGTGATGCGAGTCAGGTCTACGGCTCTAGACTTCACGATGTTCTCCACCGCCTCGCCCTCGGGCGCAAGGTCAAAGAGACAGAAGAGAACAAGCGGTTACTAGACTGGTACCTCGATAACGTAGGCACCAAGGATGCTGTCATCGCTACCGAAAAGACAGTGTTCAGCTTGACAGACTTCTACGCTGGTACCCTTGACTTGGTGTATCGCACGATGGAAGGTAAGGTCAGGATGACTGACCTAAAGACAGGTACCATCATGGAACCGAAGATGCGGTGTCAACTCGGAGCATACGACCAAGCGTGGTGGGAGATGCGGTTGACACACATCGACGAATACTCTATACTACACGTCCCTCGGGACGGGGGGGAGGTAAATGAGATAATGGTACAACCCTCGACCGAAGAGTGGCAGTCAGCCCTGACTATCTACAGGGCACAGAGAAAGGGAAGATGATGGCAGGGGAAGAGAAGTCCTACGGCGTCGGTGTCAGTTGGAAAACCCCATCGGGTGCTATGGTGTGGGTGTTCCGTAAGGAATGGGCAGAGGTGGTGGAGGACGTGACCACCATGTTCGGAGCGGATGCGATGGGTCGCATGAACATCGAGTTGAATGAAGCGTTCCCTACCCGTCCATCGAAGCAGGAAGCCAACGTGGTCACGCTTCCTAAGAGCGTACAGGTTCAGGACCATGGCGCATTGGACGCACCCGAGACCACAGAGTTCGTGACCTGCCCTGCGTGTGGTCAGGCGAAGGACAAATGGGTGCCGCCCGGAGTGAGCAACAAGACCGGAAAGCCGTACCGTGGGTTTTGGGCTTGCCCCACTCGTGGATGCCCAGGGAGGTAGTAATGTCGCTCGCGCAAGGCAACGTTCATCCCGACGTGTACGAGGTTGAGTTGTTCCTCAGCTATAGACTCAACGGGTTTTTCGACTACTCCAACAGCCAGAAGTACGTCCTCGAAACCATCGGGGATTACATCAAGAGCGAAGTCTATGATATCGGCGACATGGATATCATCGACCTTGACTGGACCGTTGAGGTGTGTGATAAGACTCCTCGTTTCAACTACAACTCCTGGGATATCGCTGGAAATATGAGGGTCAAAGCCTATGTCCATGACGTGTCTAGCGAGAAGGTTGCTATCAATACTGTCAAGCACGCTTTAAGGGAACAGTTCATCCCGTGTTCGGGGACGCTGACTATCACATGGAACGGATGGATGGATGTGGCAGAAGGCGCTGCTGCGTAGGACCGGGGCGGTGGTGGCACCGCCCTGGTCTATAGGCATCGAGCCTGTGCGCGGCAACCTCGCTGTGTGCATGGGCAACCCAGGTGTGGGCAAGTCTGTGTTCACCCTGAACTGGGCTTTGCTCGCGGATTACCCGAGCGTGGTCATCAGTCTAGACACCGACGTACACACCCAGGCCGTCCGTGCTGCCAGCATCCTGACGGGCCATGAACAATCTAGAGTCAGGGATTTCCCTGGCGCGTACTCTTTATTGTTGAAGCGGAAGCTTAAGCATTGTCGTATATTCGATATAAGTCTACGGACAAAGGATATCAATGACCTCCTGATAGCTGAGGAGGAATACTGGGGGGAGCCCCCACCACTTGTTATAGTGGACAATATCTCGAACATCGTTGCGGAGACCAGCTATGAAGCGTACCGCAACGTATTCATCGAACTACAGAAGGTGGCACGGATGAGGGATACCTTCATCATAGCGTGTCACCATATCCGTAGGGGCAGCAGCACGGCCAAGTCCCAACGCCTCTCACTCCACTCAGGTCAGTACGCAGGTGAGCAGGAAGCCGAGATGGTGTTGGGGCTTTGGCGGTCTGACCGTGGTATAGAGGTGGGCGTACTCAAGAACCGTAACGGTATCGCCGACCCTGATGGTGGTCTATCCTTCCCGGTCGTTCTGAACGGGGAGACCATGCGAGTGACCGAAAGGAAGTGGGATGGAATCCAACAAGCCCCTCCAACGTAGTATAGATGAGCTGACCAAGGTTCTCGACCGTTGGCCGAACGTGGAACCCAGTAGCGTAGACCAATACAACATGATGCGGAGCACACGAGATTCCTTGCAGCTCCTGGCCGATGAAGTCCAAGGTGCGTATGACTCTTTCAGCAAGATTCTGTCAGCCACGATGGAACAGTTCAAGCCTACCGCTATCCTTACCAGTCTAGATGTGGAAGAGGAGGGGGGAAAGTCTGACCACTCCAAGAAGCGAGACCGACACGGCTACGTCTAGACGTGACCAGTACCTCAAGCGTACCTATGGGATAACCTTAGAAGAGTACGAACGGGTACTTGACAAACAGGGCGGAGGGTGCTATGGTTGCGGGAAGCCACACGGCACGCGGAGCCTCCATGTGGACCACAGCCACAAGACGAACATCGTCCGTGGTATACTATGTCCTTGGTGTAACTCCGCATTACAGAAGCTCCGTGATGACCCGGAGATTGCGCGGAACCTGGCGAGCTATCTCGAATCGCCACCAGCAGCGGAAGTGTTGGGGGAGCGTCTATACCTCGGAAAACCCCGGCCTCGACGCCGTAGACGGAAGAAGAAGCCATGAATGAGAACCCATGGTGGGTAGAAGAAGTAGGCGACAGTCCTCCTGCTGACCCCATCATGGGTAAGACCGAGGCGAAGGGTCAGCTCTTCTGGGTTCTTAGGTATTACGGTGCGAACATCCGACCATCCCATGTTACTAACAGCTTGTTAGGTGAAGGTAGCTGGGTGCCGTGTCATTGTCCATTCCATGATGACCAGCACGCCTCAGCGAGTGTAAACTTCCGTGTTCATAAGTTCAAGTGCCATTCGTGTGATGCCCATGGAGATGCTATCGACTTAGTGATGAGGGAAGAATGCCTGAGCTTCAAGGACGCTCTGATTTGGATAACAGAACACTTCTCGCAAGTCAAAGACTATGGGCTCCTGAGAACACCACCCACCTCAACTGGCTCAGGAGCAGAGGCTTAAGTGATAAGACCATCACGGATGCGTACCTCGGGTACGAGCCGGGTGCTATCACCATACCGTATCTCAACCCACCTCTTCACGGAGGCGAGCCGGTCACGGTACGCCAGATACGCAGACGCAACCTCTCGGGGGTGCCGAAGTACGAGACACCCAAGGGCGGCAAGCCCCACGTCTATAACGTGGTGGACACCATGGCGAATCGGGTATGGGTCACAGAAGGGGAGTTCGATGCTCTTATCCTTAGCCAGCTCGGGAAAGCAGCGGTCGGGATACCAGGGGCTACGCTATTTCAGCCACAATGGAAATACCTTTTCGTCCACTGTGAACACGTCAGCTTGGTGTTCGACGCGGACGATGCAGGGAAGGGAGGTGGTGGTCGTATCGCAAGCATCATCGGGCAGATAGTAGAGAAGCTAAGCATCATCCACTTGCCTCCGGGCAAGGACGTGACGGACCTGTTCCTTGAGGACCCGGCACATCTCAAGAGACTGATAGACTAGGGAGAGGGGACAGAGTATGACGTGGACCCGTACAAGTTTTACTACAAGCTCGAAGAGTTGTATAACGAGGTGGACACGAAGGAAGTCACCGAGTATAGAACCGGATACGCGGACGCCGTAGAGTTCATCATGGAAATGGTAGAAGAGGAGTTAGAGTAATGCCATATGGCATACCAAAAGAGAAGGGCGGTGAATCCGCCGAGAACGTGAGGAAGATGGAGTCCTGCGTGAAGAACATAATGAGCAAGGACCCGAAGCTCACGAAGGACAGAGCTATCGCTATCTGTAAATCTTCCCTGGGGTTCACGAAGGGAACCTAAGATGCCGAAACCTGAGGTCATCGAGAGAGCGTTCGACGTACACCCGTTCAGATTCAACTGGCCTGTGCAGCTAGGGGACGGGTGGGTATTCGGTCCTGCGTTTATCGTATGGGAACCGAGCTTCAAGCCTAAGCCTCGGCCTCACGTTTACAAGAACTGGGAAGAGCGAGAATATAAAGAGTCAGCGTCCAACATAATCAACGCTGCGCCGAAGAACCCTGACCCTAAGGTAGAGCTTGCGAAGAAGGGACACCCGCAGCCTCCACTCAAGACTCCATGCAAGGGGAGGGCTATCATCGTGGATGGTGAAGAAACGAACTACGAGGTGAACACCGCGTTCTGGCGACTCTATACCGCGAGCTTCTGCAACGGGTTCGCCTTCGACCTACCCGTGCTATATGGGTACAAGGATGGTGAGCTTAGGGTAGTCACCTCGGTCAAAGAGAGGATAAGATGTTCACCGACGACATCGCAGTAGTGCGGGAGGCGTTGTGGGTCGCCCGTGACCGTAGCGTCCTGGCGAACGGGGTGGTGCCGCAAATCGTAACGGATGCGCCCGCCGCTCTCGACAGGATAGAGCGGGAGTACGAGGGGGCGATGAAGGCTGTGCGGCTCAAGGGCGAGACTGTCCGAGAGGCGCAGGATGCTGTTGCCGGTCTCCGCGCCCGCCTCGTCGAAGCCGAGCGGACCATCGACGCGGTAAGGGATGCGCTCACCACCGCCGACCTGGACTCCGACCTGGCGCGGCTCACAGCAGCATCAGCCTTCGTGAACGCCTACCTCGCCTCCCGAGAGCAGGAAGGAAGTGTAAATGCTGAGGTATCTTCTAATCACCACCTTACTAGTAACCAGTCAAAGCCCAACAGCCCTAGCACATGAGCACCGACAGGAACGGTGTTCATACCAAGGGGTTGACCAAACATCATGGACACTCAAGGAAGTGAAGGCCACGATACGCTGCGCTGTGGAGAAGTTCCCCGTGAGTGAACGTGTAGCTCACTATATAGCGTATCGTGAGAGCCGATACAATGAGCTTGCTCGGAACCCGTCGAGCGGAGCGTGTGGTATATACCAGTTCATCCCCTCGACGTGGGGTAATATGCACCAGATGTACGGTAAATGGAACCGTAAGTGGAACATGGCAGAGAGTTGTACCAACGCCAGAACCAATATCCTATATGCTATCAGGTATGCACATCAGGGAGGATGGGGACCTTGGGGGATGTGAAGATAGCGGTGGACGCCGATGGCGTCCTGTACGAGTGGAGCAAGACCGCGAGGTATATGCTCCGGTCGTACCTAGACTATGATAAGGACGGCCCGATGGGGCAGGAGTCTGACTCTTGGGACTATATACCCAAGAACATACTGCCCCAGGATTGGGATTGGTTGTGGACCGAAGGGGTCCGCAAAGGATTGTTCCGGTACGGGCACCTCGTCACTGGCGCTATCGAGGGGGTGAACCAGCTCTCGTTGATAGGGGAAGTGGTGCTCGTCACGCACAGGCCCAAGGCTGCGGTCAAGGATACTCTAGACTGGCTGAGCTACATCAACCTCCCATTCTCAGGCATCCATATCCTCACGAACCAAGAGCCGAAGTCTATGGTCGAAGCGGACATCCTCATCGACGACAAGCCCGATAACATCTTCGAGTGGACGATGCACGCTAGGTATGGTATCCTGTTCGACCGTGAGTGGAACCAGCAAGCACGGGTAGGATTGAGGGCGAAGGGGTGGGGGGAAGTTGTCGAGTATGCCGAGGAAATCAGAACAAGAATGGCGACAGGAAAGGGAGGACATACTCGACAGGTTCGCAACGGAACTGAAACAGGCAACAGCAGACGGGTCAAGGAAAAGGCAGAAAGGAAGTAAACCACCTTGGTATCAGGACCAGAGCCACGAGGCAGCGATATTCAGTCATCTCGCAAAGTGGAAAAGAGGAGAAAGTCAGGACCCCGACAGCGGAGCACATCCGCTGGTCCACGCCGCATGGAGGTGCCTAGCTATCGCTTGCCAGGAGACGGGAAACGTGCCACCGAACGCCCCACAGTCCTATTAGCGTACTGTCATCCGGGGCTGGTACGCCACGAGTTCATGCGGTCTATCCTCGGGCTCCTACAGTACGAGGACAGACAGTACGACATAGGACTGAGTGACGCCTTCACGGGGCCGCTCATCTCCCGTGCTCGGTGTATGATATCCGAGACCTTCCTTGCCACCGACAAGTTCAGTCATCTCCTGTTCATAGACTCGGACATCGGGTTCCAGCCGAGCGACCTTGATACTCTATTGGAGCTGGATAAGCCTATCGTCGGGGCTCTCTACTACGGGGTTCACACCAAGGATTACAGTCTGTTCCCTACCGCCTTGGTCCATAACGGCGAAGACTATGTAGCTATGGAAGAGGTCCCCGAAACGGGGACCCATGAAGTCGATGGTATAGGTATGGGGTTCACGCTCATAAAGCGTGAGGTGATGGAAGCGGTGGGTGCGGATGCGAACCAGCTCATCCCGTTCGCCGAGGCTGTCATCGACGGGAAGTGCATGGGTGAGGACTTGACGTTCTGCCTCCGGGCCAAAGAGAAAGGATACAGCACATGGCTAGCGGCGGAAGTAAGAGTGGGCCACATGAAGACAGTGATGGTCTAACCTACGAACAAGGATATGAGAGAGGTCTTGCCCATGCTGAGCGTAAGCTCAAGGGACAGATAGCTTTTCTTTTGAAAGAGCGTGAGGGATTCGTCGAGGATATCCGTCAGCTTCAAGAAGAGGTGGCACACCTTAGGCGTACCACCTCAGACACAGGAGTAATCGCCCCATAAGGGGCGCGGGGGTGTAGCTCAGTCGGTTAGAGCACGGTCCTTATAAGGCCGGAGTCGTGGGTTCAAGCCCCACCACCCCCACATGGAACTACTATTAGGATGCGGGTCAACCCGCGATAAGCGTATCTTCCCGTTCAAGAAGAAGGGATGGACAGAGCTAGTCACCTGTGACTACAACGATTACCACAAGCCTGATGTGCTGTGGGACCTGAACAAAACCCCCTGGCCCTGGCGCGATGACACCTTCGACGAGGTACACGCCTACGAGGTGTTCGAGCACCTAGGGCAGCAGGGGGATTACCATGCGTTCTTCGAGCAGTTCACCGAGGTATGGCGCATCCTCAAGCCGGGTGGGTTGTTCTGCGCCACGGTACCAGCTCTAGACTCGAAGTGGCTGTGGGGAGACCCGTCTCACACGCGGGTCATCACCGCACAGTCATTGACGTTCCTGAACCAGCAGGAATATAGAGACCAAGTAGGCAAGACGCCGATGAGTGATTTCAGGGATATCTACAAGGCAGACCTACGGTTGATATGGGAGCATACGCAGGACTATACCTTCCTCTTCGTGCTCCAAGCCCACAAGTCCTCGTAGTCTTCTTCCTCTAACTCAATGAACTGAGTAAGTTTGTTCTGCTCCCGCTTCTCTTTCTGAGGCGGGGGCTTCACTCTTTCTTCATTCATGTTAGACCAGGCTACGAGCGAGTGCCTTGAGTGCAGGCTTCCCATCAGCAAGAGCGAACCAGCCCTTGCCCTTGACCTTGACGATAACAACTCCGTTATCGAACTCCATATATCGTTGCACGTCTACGCCTTCCAGTTCAGCCTTGGTCTCGATGACCTTTCCGGCCTTTACCAGCTTGCGTGCGACGCACTCGAAGTCGATGGACGGAACGGCCTCATCATCAACAACGTACAGCCCAGCGTAACACTCGGGAAACTGCTCAATCAGTGATGCCACGGTAACTCCTTTCTATACCTTCACGCCTCTTCCCTACTATAGACCAGGGGTACTACCCCTAGCGGGTCGGTCACTTGACCGAACTCTCTTCTGAGAGTACCCCGTTCTTCACTGCGCTGAACCCTGCGGCGACAGCCGCGATAGCCCACACCTTCCAGTTGAACTCACCACCGGATTCGAACCAGTCAGCGAGCAGCGCGGTGAATACACCAGCGGCAGCCATGAAGAAAGTCCAAGCTATCCGCCGTACATCACTAGCAGTGAAACCGAAACCCATACTATCCTCCTTCTTCCTTATCCCACTTAGCCTCGCGCAGTTGAATCTCTACGCGGTCGAGCTGGTCCTCTACGTCATGGAGTAGTTCTTCGATGTGGGCAACACCCCTACCTATCTGATGACCGTTGCCGGTCCTCTGCTGTCGCCTGGTCTTGTTCGCCATCCAGGCGGATACCACCGCTCCTGTTGCCCCTATCATGGCAGCAATCATTATGGCGTCGTGCTGATGGACACTCCATCCATGCGCTATCAGGCGCATGGTGGAATACCGCTGTAGTTCGGGGAAGCATCGACGTGGACGTGCGAGTGGTATATACCGCCGTAGGGGAGCCAGCCCTCACCCTTCCGCCAGAGCCGGTTCGCCACGATGACGGTATAGACGATGCCCTCCAACGGACCACCGGGCTCTTGCGCTCGGACCAGCTCCTGTGCTACGATGTTCAGTTGCTCGGGCGTCGAAGCGCCGATGTCTAGAGCGTTCGCCCATGCGTGCTGGGAGTAACTGGTGGACCCGGAGATTCTGCGGCAGGCGTATATACCCCAGTTCTGCGCGAAGCTATACTTCCTGAAGACGTGAGTATAGATACGGTCTATACGTTCGTTGCCGATGGTGTCCATGACGGGGGGCGATACCTCGACCTTGCGGATGGAGTAGCTGTTGCCTCGCGTTGGTTCTATGACGAGCTTGGTTCCTATGTCTGCACCCTTTATGCGTGTCTTGACACGCTTGAGGGTTTCGCTCAGAGAACGCCATGGACCCCAATCTTCACTTTCCCTCACATGATACGGGCCTTTCTGCTGAGAGAGCTTCAAGCGAAGGCGGCCCATAGCAAGCGTAAGCCCTATGGGCCGAGAGAACTCTTGGCTCCCGAACTTACCGACTTGGTATTTGACAGTCATCGTTATCCTATCAATGGTCTGACGGCGGATGCTGGTATCCGCCATGCCTTATAGGGTCCGTTCCTGTGTGCTCCGGGGAACCTCCCTCGGGCACACCACTTGCGAACCAATCTGCTATCCCGATGAAGGAGCTTCGCAACCTGTGAGACTGTGATGTAATCCTCCTGTGGTTTCCCGCAGACAGGGCAGGTAAGCGCAACGTACACCGTTCCTCCTTAGTAGAGCCACCCAACATGGATGTGGTTGTAATGACCGGGTTGTTGCCATATGATGCTGCTGTATCCGTAGTTACCCTGGTTCTGTAAGAGCCAACTGTAGACCTTATCTCCAAGAGCCTTGTTCGACCCAGGAATCATCAGGTCTACGGCAGCACCGTAGGCGTGCTCGCTTGGGGTATTGGTCCCTGCGATGTTCCGAGCCACGAACTGTCCACCACTCGTCACCCCAGGGAATATAGACTGAACAGCGCCGAGAACCGAAGACCCCAAAGACATATACTTCGGGTTCGCTTGTCCGAACGTCAGGCCCTTGGTCCCAGGACCATCGACACCTGAGCCTGAATAGTTCTGTTGCCGCTGCGCTGCGGCAGCGGACAGTATCCCTAAGGCAGTGGGCAGCATACTCTTTACCTCGAATGGCTGAGCCACTTGCTGTAGCTTCTTAGGTTCTTGGAGCTTGGTTATACGCCCCTGAATCTCAGCGAGCCGCTTGTCAAGGTCAGAGGTGTCGAAGGGGGATTCCTCCGTAAGCCTCTTCAATGTGAAGCTAGTAGCCATCAGATATCCCCCCTGTTATTCCATGCGTTCACAAGTGCTTCTTCTTTCGCTCTCTGGTCAACGGCTAGCTCGTATGGGTCTACGGTGTTGAGCGGGGCACCCAGGAAGCTCACGGGGTCCTTCCACCAAGGCTGCGGGTACTTAGGCTCGCCTGTCTCCGGGTCCATGATAAGCCCACCAGTACCGCTGTACCGTGCGCCTATGTCTTCACCCTTGAGACCAGCCATCAGCCCACCTATGACATTGACCTGTGGGACCATGGTTTGAAGGATACGGTACGCCGTGGGCGTTACCTTGTACCCATCGGGCAGAGGCTTCATACCGATGATGTTTCCGTTGTCGTCTCTGATAACCTGTATCTTGTTCCCAGAGAAGTCGTTGATGACATCACCCGAGGTGAGTGGTTCGCCTGTGTAGGTGTTTATACCATAGGCGTAGCTGAGGATTTGCTGAAGCACGGGGTTTAGACCACTGAAGCCCTGCGTATCTCCAACTGCGGTCAGCGGGTTCATACCACGGAACCTCATTAGAAGCTGCTGTCCACCCCACCAGCCCATCCCCACGGTACCTCTCAGGTACTCAGGGAAATCTCCCATCATCTCTGCGTCGAGCTTCCCAAGGGCCAGAAGAGCGGTAGCCTTGAACGGGTGGTCTATAGGCAGACGAAGAAGGAACTTCGCCGAGTGCTTGTAGAACGGATAGAACGGGAGTATGAACCTGCGGAACAGGTTTCTTTCCACAGGGGTAAGGTTCGTATAGTCACCAAGGGTCCTGTTCAACTCAGCTATACCCCTTGCTATCCATTCTTGCTTCCTCGCTGGGTTTATCTGAAGAGCCTCGAATATCTGTAGGTCTGTACCGAATCCCTTTAGGGATTCTTTCAAGGCCATCTTCCGTATCTGGTCGCTGAACACTGCGGTACGGAACGTGTCCTCGACTGCTGTGTTGAAGGAACGCATCCCCTCAGCCATCTTCCCTGTTCTCCGAGCCATCCTCTGATAGATGCTCATACCTGGCTTCAAGACCTCAGGGACAGACATAGCCATCGCGGAAGGTTGACCTCTCATGGTTCTATACAGGTCAGCCGTTCGAGGGGCCACGTTCTCAGCGAATCCGTAGTTGGTCACGCGCTGCGTGGACTTAGCGAACAGACCACGTTCCACCCCTTCAGGGAATACCCCTTCAAAGACGTACTTCATGGTGTTCCAATACTTCTTGTCACGCAGGCGGACCATCTCTTGAAGGGCTCCGGGGTTCCTGATAAGGGTGAAGATGGTGTTACCTACGGTGTTGTTCACAATCCACCGTGGGCTGAAGCTCAGGACCAGGGACTTCCACACGTTCATAGGTGCGTCTACCCCGAACCGGACCTTCCAACCCATAGCCCGACCCACGTTCCTATTAAACTCACTGACGAGGTGTTCAGGCACAGCGTACAAAGCCCCATCTGTTCCGGTGCCATCCCTTAGGGCTGCTATCGCTGCTTCGTGTGCTTCGTCTAGGATTTCGTTGAGGGCTTCAGAGGCTAGCTTGTCGTAGTCACCACCACCCGCACCGAAGTCGGGTTGTTCTGTCATCTTCTTATAGAGCCTGTCAAACATCTTACCACGGATGCTAACGTGGGTCTTCACTTGGTCGAAGTTCATAAGCTTGTATCCAGCTATTCCTCGACCGTTCTTCCACATCTCCATCTCCATCGGAGTGACGGGTCTGGATAGTGCCTTTATCTCTTCGATGAAGTCCAAGACCTGACGGTGACGGGTAAGCTGGGTGGCTCGTAGACTATAGACATCCTCGATGACTTGCTTCGCGTCGTTGAGCCTCTGAAGATGAATCTCGTCAGCCGTGGCGTTCTTAAACTGCTTCATGCCACGGTAATCCTCGAACGAATCCAAGAGGCGGGTACTGGTGAAGTTCCTGTTTCTCGCCAATGCCCCGGTGGCCCGACGCAGAGCTTCGGGTTCACCTGAGTTCAATGCGCTGAGGTTGTGCATCCTTCCGAGGTACCCACCGGGACCCTTGGTAGACATCCTGATGTGAGGATAATACCCAGGGAGTGTACCCATGGGGAACTCAGCATCTATGTCTTGCCAGCGGTAGTTGAACATATCCTGCCAGAACGCCACATCCTTGTTCGTACCCCTGCCATCCTCTACTGCTTTCGAGGTGAACTCATCAAGCTTATTGAGAACGTAGGCGATAGGGTCACTGGTACGGGCGTTGCCGGGGATAGCTGCGTCCACCCATGCTTCTATACCATCAGCGAACGGGCCGTTCTCGAACTTCGCAAGGTCTTCGCGGTGTCTAGAGTTCTTCACCATATCGTCAAGGTTCTTGACGACCATGCCTTTGAGCATGGCGATAACATCCGTTTCGACATCCTTAGGGATGGCAGCAACTATGTCTTCCATCTTCTTCCTAAGGTCGAACATCCACATATCGTACTTCTTGACCTTCGGCATGATGTAGGAACGGTCAATCTGCTGAGCTGCGGAAAGCGTGGAATACGGGAGGTGGGTGAACTCAGGGACGGTCTGCTGGTTGTACCAGTTAGCGCGTATCTGGTCGAATGCCTTGTACCTCTTATCGTACCCATCAGGGTTCGCAAGCTCTCTCACGATAGCCTCATTGAACCCAGCACCTTGACGCTTGAGGGCTAGCACCTCATCCCCAAGCTTTTCCATCTCGCTCGCATGGTCAGCCATCTCTTTGAGCTGAGCCTTCGTGGGCTTCTTATCCCCTATAGACTGACGTATCTGCTTGAGAGATGCCTCGTGAGCAGTTATCTCTGTTTCAACAGAATCTATCCTCTTCCATACATGGCTAACTGCTTCGAGAGGAGCAGCCATATCAGGGGTGAGGTACTGAATCTCGAACACATCCCCGTCAGGGGTCTCGAACCAGGCGTTATAGGCACGCCACGCGCCGTATCGAGGGTTTATATCTCCACCGTCGTTGAGGGTGTTGCTAATCCCGATAACCCTTGCGTTCGTCTTTTGCCCATCAAGGGTGACGTAATCATCCACCTTCCGCATGTTGTCTATGAAGTGGAGGAATCGCGCAGGCCGGTACTTATCAGACGGAGCATACCAAGGGGTAGCGAACATCTCTGCGCCTCGGTACTCAGGGTTCTTCCCAGGCTTATCTCCTATGAGAGTTTGGAATATACGCACACCCACGGGTTTCACATCTAGGTTCTGAGGGCGCGGCATCCGCTCAGGCGGGAGTTTATCGAATATCGAGTTGAACGGGGCCACGGGCGGAGGGGTCATGTAGACGGGCGGTGGGGGGACCTTTATAGGGGGTAGGTCTACGGCACCGGGAAGAACCACCTCGCCTCCGTAGACGTTCGCGTAGTCTAGAACCTCGTCCCTCGTGGCGAACATCGCCTGCACGAACCCATCCTGGTCTAGAACGATGTAGGGCGTGTCCGTCGGGAAGGTTTGCTTCGCTATGTCTGCTGGTGTATACGTTCCGTAGTCAGGAAGCAGCGGGTCAGTGAGCGTCCAGGGAGCGGCGTCTTCTCCTACGGGTATACCTGCGAAGACTTCAGCAGCCGGAGCTTTCGGGGGGGCCGGTGGCTCGACCTTCGGCTTCGCCTTGACGGTGGCCTTCGCCACCTGAGGAGCTTCGGGGATAGGAGCAGCCTTCGCAGGGGCAGCGACCCGTGGCTTCCCGTCGATACTTTCGATGAAGTCGTAGGGTGCGAAGTTGCTGGATTCACCACCCCTTGCGGTCTTACGGGTGTACCGGATACCAACCTGTTCTTTGACACCCTTCATAACCCCACCAGGCATGGTGGTTTCAGCGTCTATCCTAACCTTCTGGTTCCGCTTCCACCCTTCAATCTTCAGTGTGTGCATAGACCCAGGCTTCAGTTCCACCCCGTTCCACACGGGCTTACCCTCACCCTCCCGCAGTATGGCAGGAGCGACAGAGGGCTTGGCAGGCTCAGGCGTGGCCTTCGCTAGCTCCATAGGAGCAGCACCCGCTGGGTTCCCTCTGCGGTCTATCCCGAGCTTCTGAAGCTCCGCGTCTATGATTGTCTGCATCAGAGGTTTGTCAACCTCGACGCCCTCATCGCGGAGTTTCTTTATCTTCAGGTTGCCTTCGCGGACAGCGGTGGCGACCTTGGGGTTCGTAAGGTCTAGAGCCGCAGGAGCAGGAGTAGGAGTAGCTTGCGTTTCCGCCTTTTCCGTAGCCCTCGCAAGGTTCTCTACGAAGTCTGTTTGAGCACCCTGTTCCTCAGCCTCGGTAAGCCTACTGCGAGCCTGAACGTCAGGCTTCGGCTTCTTCCCTCCCCTCGCGGGAGCACCCGCGAGGAACCTGTCCTTGAGAGATATCTCAGGGGTAGCTTCCGGTTCCGGTAGGGTGTCCTTGATGCGCTTGAAGAACTGGAACTTATCTTCCTTCTTCATCGGCACGAGGACGAAATCCTCATCCCCCATACCAAAGACAATCTTCCTCCACCCGACAGCAGTAGGAGCTTTCAAGGTACGGAACCCATCGACGTTACGACTCCAATGGTCTATGAACGCACGAGCATCTTCGTCGCCGCTATTGAGCCAGGACTTTATCCACTCTTCGACCTTGCCACCCTCATCAAGCCAGTCGATAACGGTGTTCGGCATATCATCGAAGTCTACACCTAGTTCCTCTAGGTTCTGTATCTTCTTCTCACCGACGACATCTTCGATATTCCAACCAGCCATGGCTGCGCCACGGTTCTTCTTGGCAGTAGTCTCTAGAAGTTCCCCGGTGTTCCTGCTGTACCTATAGATGTTTGCATCATCGTACATGGTAACGAATGCGTCACCTTCAGGAGCAACTACCCTCTCTGCTCCTAGCCCTGTGGAGATATCGGTACTCAGGAACGTTTGGTCTGGGTGGGCTGCCTCGATAGCAGCCACTTGCTCATGGTTGGCATATATCTCATCACCAGGCTCAGGAGCAGGCTGCTGTGTCTTCCTTGCCCTCTTCGGCTTCGGTGCTTCTACCTTAGGAGCGAACTCTTCACCGAGAAGTCTAGCCTGCATCTGTGCGGCGGTTTCTCCGCTTTCTAGACGCGCAGCCTCACGCCACGGACGGTTCGGAGCAAGCTCAGGACCGTTCCCGAAGTCTACCCATATCCCTTCTTCGTCAGCGTGGAGGAACTTCGCAACACCCTCTATACCCTCGAACTCTATGCGGGTCCCACGGGTGAGACCAGCACCACCACGGATATCTGTGATAGCAGGGTTCGGGTAGAGACCACCCGAAGGGGTCTCACGGAGCATCTGTGGTCTATCCTCAGGACGGGGTATGTTCTCCATACCTT
>Ga0316626_10000101_pt1 | contig 29992 bp, 25 predicted proteins | sample OWC_Aug_T1_C1_D5_FD_207656 | JGI IMG/M metagenome (GOLD analysis project Ga0316626, IMG submission 207656) | Wetland soil microbial communities from Old Woman Creek delta, Ohio, United States - OWC_Aug_T1_C1_D5_A | ecosystem: Environmental > Terrestrial > Soil > Wetlands | place: USA: Ohio...
AGCTGACATCCACCCTCCGCTCGTCGATGGTCACATCTGCCGGGCCAGCAAGGGGAATAGCCCGATCGCCAGGACGAGAAATGCCATGTCGAAGTCGACTTTCCGTCCGACGGCCGACGACAGGCCGTCCCTGTGGATGAACCGCACCGCATCCGCCTGGGCGTTCTCGATCAGCATGCCGTGGGCGTAGCGGGTGATAAACCGCTTGACCGGCACGTGGTGTCGATTCGTCAGGAGGATGGTGAGACCGACGTGGCGCCGACTAGGGGGTGGGAACATTGCAGCTCACAAATGGGGACCTTATCAAGCGAATAGAGGAACTCGAGAGCGCCATCAAGGGGAACGAGGCCGCCCTCGCGGATAGGGACACCAGGATCGAGGACCTTGAGCGCACCATTGAAGAATTTGAGCGAGCCCTTGAAGACCGTGAGCGTGCACTTGAAGAAAAGGAAGCTCAAATCCAGCAGATTCAATCAGGCCATGGATGGAGGCTCTTGGCAAAGTACTACACATTCAGGGAACGGCTCTTGCCGCATGATACGAAAAGACGGCGTTTTGCACGGACAATTTTCAGCACAATTTTGAGCGCTGGGCAGACCCTAAAGAGGATTAAGAGAAGCCCTCGAGAGCTGGTTCAATTCCACACCTCACCATCCAAGACCCCATTGGTCTTTGACAATCTGTCTAACTACGCCGACACCGTTTTGCTCCCTGAGAGTCCCGGTCACCTCCTCGTAGTGGACGAGCAGGTTCCGAGTCCTGATCAGGACGCGGGCTCGGCACGGATGTACGCTATGCTGAAGCTGCTCAGGGAGATGGATTTCACAGTCACCTTCGTCTCGAGCAGCGAGTCCCGGTCGCCCGATTCCGAACGGAAGCTCGCCCAACTCGGCGTCCGCGTGCTGTACGGCTACTCCGCTACCGTGGCACACCTCGCGCGCCAGGGCTACCAATATGAATTCGTGCTTCTGTCCCGGCCCGATGTGGCCTTACGGTTCCTGCCAGCGGTCCGAGCCTACGCCTTGAACTCGACGGTCATCTACGATACGGTGGATGTGCACTCGGTTCGCTTCCGTCGCGCAGCGACGCTATCGGGTGATCCCGCGTTAGCGCGGGAAGCGGACCGCTACCAGCAGATGGAACGACTCAACGCGGTTTGCTCGGACCTGGTCCTCGCCGTTACCCAGGAGGACAAGGCTAGCCTGCTCGCAGTGGCTCCCAACGCGAGAATCGATGTTATTCCAACAATCCACACGCTTATGCCACCCTCCGATCTCGGGCAAGAGCGCAAGGGACTGATGTTCGTAGGCAATTTCCAACATGCCCCGAACGCAGATGCCGTGACGTGGTTCGTAAAGGAGGTTTTCCCCCTCATCCAGCGGCAACTGACGGGAATCGTCTTTCACGTCATCGGGGGCAAGGCGCCGGAGGACGTGACGACTCTAGCTTCGCCGAGTGTCCGAATCGCGGGCTACGTGCCCGATCTCGAGCCATACTTCAGGTCCTCGAGGGTTTTCGTGGCGCCGCTCCGCTACGGAGCCGGCATGAAGGGCAAGATCGGGCAGAGCATGAGTTACGGCTTGCCGGTTGTTACCACGTCCGTCGGTGCGGAGGGAATCATGTTGCAGGACGGCGAGACCGCGCTGATCGCGGACAGCCCGGAAGCCTTCGCCCAGGCGGTCGTCCATCTGTACACTGACGACCTTCGCTGGAAAAAGATCGCGGACAATTCCCTGGAGCACATTCGCACGCATTTCTCGGAGGAGGCAATCAAGCCCCGCCTCGCCACGATCTTCACCAGCCTCAGAGACGGCGGTCGGGCCGAGATTTCTGGCGCGGAGCGTGCGGCATGAGCGGGGCCAAGACGCTAGGCTCGGACACCGCAGAGCGCGTGCTCGTCGCGGGTATCTACCTTGCCGACCGCGAGAATAACATCGTGCCAATCAGCAGCGAGTTAGGCCAAAGCAAGCACTGGATAGTCGATCAACAATGGATCGCGCTGGGGAGGGGTGCGATCCCGGACGGACTCGCACCCGTCACGGTGTCGACGGTCGAAACTCCCACGCCAAAGTTCGTCCTCCTCAACCAGCTCCTGGGGAAGCTCGATCTCGATCGGTATTCCTTCGTCTTGGTCTGCGATGACGACATCGGTCTCCCGCCGGGGTTCGTGGATCGCTACATGGAGCTGGTGGTCGCGCATGAGTTCGCCCTCGCTCAACCCGCGAGAAGTCATTGTAGCGATATCGGTCACGTTTTTGTCGAGGCGCTCGACGGCCTGACGGCGCGCTGGACACGTTTCGTGGAGATCGGGCCGGTCTTCTCGATGCGTCACGACGCCGCCCGATTGCTCTTGCCATTCGACGAGACCTCGCCGATGGGGTGGGGCTACGATTTCATCTGGCCCGTCATCATCGAGAAGGCCGGCCTAAGAATGGGTATCGTGGACGCGGTGCCAGTCGACCATAATCTCCGGAAGCATGGGGCGGCCTATGACTATGACAGCTCCCGGCAGACGATGGCCGAGTTTCTCGCGCCTCGGCCGCATCTGTCCAGACACGAAGCCTTCTCAATCATCGAGTCCTATTGCTAGGTGATCATATGGCGTCGATCCGCCGGCCCCGTCCGACTCTAAGCGTCGTCCTGTGCACCTATAATCGTGCAGAGCTGTTGCGGCGAACCCTGGACAGCTTGTGCCGCCAATCGTTGGACAAGGCACTGTTCGAAATCGTGGTGATAGATGACGGCTCGACGGACGACACCCGGCCGGTGGTGCAGGCATACGAGTCTCTGCTACCATTGCGGTACTCCCGCCAGCGTAACGCGGGCCTCGGCTCGGCCAGGAATCACGGTGTGTTCCTGTCGCAGGGGAAGATCCTCGTTTTTCACGATGATGATGACCTCGCCGGTCCACGGCTTCTGGAGGAGCATCTAGAAACGCATCGCCGTTACCCGGAAAACCGATATGGAGTCCTTGGCTACACGGGGCTGAATCCTTCCATCGCCCATGACCCCTTGATGCGTTTCGCGACGCGTGTCGGCTTTTTCCTGTTTTCATATCCGACGCTCAAGAACGGTGACGTTCTCGACTTCAGATACTTCTGGGGCGGATGCTCATCCTGCAAGCGCGAGTGGCTGCTCGATTGTGGGGTCTTCAATCCGGTCTTCCGCTTCGGTTGCGAGGACATCGATTTAGGGTTTCGCCTGTCGAAGCACGGTTTTAGGGTCGTGTACAACTCGCGCGCGGCAAGCTACATGGTTCGCGAGATAGGCTTCGACGGTTTTTGCCGCCGCCTACATCTGCAAGGACAGTCCAACTACGTCCTCAGCCGATTACACAACGATCCAGCCATCCAGGAATGGGCCGAGGTCATCGGTGCCAAGGAAGCTTGGGCCAGGATTGGATTGAAGTACGACGCAATTATCAGGGCAGGACGGGAACTGGATCGCATCGCCCGCCTCAGGGCCGAGTGCGGTTTGTCCATGGACGAGGCGGACACAAAACTGCTTCACCAGTGCTACTTCGTCGCTTTTCGGGCGAGCAAGATCAAGGGAATCGTCGAGAAGGCGAACGCGATGGGGGCAAATTGGAGCTCCTAAGACGGAGGATGCCTGTTCGTTCACGCTGTCAAAGCTAAGCCCCCGATTGGTGGTAGTAGCGAACTCGTCACCGGACCCGCTGATATTTCAAGGAGTCCCGATGACGAGTTCAACGTTTAGGACGCCCTCCTGGCTGACAACAATCCGCCTCACAAGTCGCCTGAGCAATGCCTTTGCTGCCGGTTTCGGTCCCTCTCCTCGCACCGGTGGCGCAATTCCGCCCCGAGTGTCCGAAACATCGCAACGGTTGGAATTGGTACGGACTTCGCCTTCAGAGGTTCTAGCTGTTGGGTCTGAAAGCGAAATCCAGCGGTTCCGGTGGGCGTCGCCGATAGGGTTGTCGCCCGGCGCAATTTGGAAGCCAACAAACTTTGCGCCGCTGGAGATTCCCCATCAAAAAATTCCATTTGACAGCGTCATTCGCATAGTCCTAGCCTTCAGCCCGCCGCAGTTTCAAATGACTTTACCCCGGACCTGGAAGGCGTATCGTTGCACGCCTCACGGTTCTACCGCACGCCTCTTCCGGCCTGCGTGGTCTCGGCGTCTCGGGTCTCGTCACCGTTACGCCTCAACGGTATGCACTCAATGACGCGACTTCGATGTGCCAAGGTTCCCCCTTGCCTGCCCGCTTCTCGCGCTGCGGACCATAGCTCGGCTCCTGGGGCTGTCGGCCCGGGCAGCGCGCCGCCACGTTCCTTTCGCATCCGCCAGGGGCGTACATGAATCCATCCCAGTCGCTATAGGAGGGGAATGTGACCAGGGGGATGTTGCCACAAGCGCCCGCCGCCCCGCACTCCCGGACGCCTGTCATCCGGAGTATCCCGGTTCTACTGCTTGCTCTATCTCTGATTCTCGGATTGACCGTTCGCTATCGTGCAGCGAACCACGACTACATTGCTCAATGGGACGAGGCCTACCATGCGCTTGTTGCGAAAAACCTCACCATCAACCCGTTCGTACCGACCCTGAACCGTACCCCTCTCCTCTCTTACGACTATACGGACTGGAGGGACAATCACATTTGGCTTCACAAGCCGCCACTACCTCTCTGGCTCATGAGCTTCTCGATTTGGGCCCTTGGCCCCGTGCCCGAAATCTCTTTCCGGCTACCATCCGTGCTACTCGGAACGCTTTCCATCCTGCTCACGTTTATGATTGCCCGTGAACTGTGGGGTGCTTCGGGTCTCTTGCCGGGCGCCATAGCAGCCTTGCTGCAAGCCCTGAATCCTCTGCTGGTGCAGTTAGTGGCTGGCATCCTTCCAGCGGACCACGTCGATCTCATACTGGTGTTTTTCATCGAACTTTCAATACTTTTCTTCGCAATAGGCTTGCGGCAACAAGACCGCTGGGTCATGCTGTCAGCAGGAGTCGCCCTCGGCTTGGCGTACCTGTCAAAGTCTGCTCCCGCTTTTTTGGCTGCAGGTGTAGCACTTTCGCTCTTGTTCAGCCAGCCGCAGCGTCGCCGTGGAAGCCTCAGGCTATTCCGCACCGCGATCGTCGGCTTCGCTATTGTAGTCATTCCCTGGTCTCTTTACTGCACTCTACGCTGGCCTCAAGAGTTCGCGTGGGAGAGCAGTTATACCATCAAGCACCTTTTTCAAGTGATCGAGGGTCACGCGCATTCCGTGACCTTTTTCTTTGACAGAATTCCAAGTCATTATTATGGCGGGGTTCTTGGTCTGGTCGTGATCACCGGCTCCGCTCTTTACTTCGTGGTCGATGCCATGATCAGACGTGACAGCACGCGACTCCCCGTTTTGGCCTGGGCATTCTTGCCGTATCTTGTATTCTCAGTCGCAAAGACCAAGCTGTCCTCATATGTCGCGCCAGCGGTCCCTGCCGTGTTGCTGATGGTCGGAACCATGTTTTCATCGCTGCTCTATCGCTGGCGTGCGCGAAATGAGTCTACGAGTGGGAGTGCAGAAAGGCGAAATGCAACTCGCCACGCAGTGCAGCGCACTGTCTCTTTGTGCGCCGCGTGCTTAGCTCTCGCTTATGTCTTCTCGCTATTGAATGCAGCGCTTGCAATGGAGTTCCCCTCTGTTCCAGCGAACTACTTGTATGATTATGCAGCATTTCGTACGGCCCTTCTGCAGATAAGCCTGGAGCCGCGACCAAAAGTTTTGTTCAATGTCGGCGATAATAAGACGCCGCAAGCAATGTACTACTCAAACGCCCCCGCCTACTCTCATATCCCGTCACTTGAAACGGTCAAGTCTCTCATCGATGAAGGACGCAGGGTTTACGTCCTCGAGGACGACGAAGGACGGAATCGCACGAAGCTTGAAGCGCTGCGGCAATCCGGATTGGACATCGAAATCATCGCCATCCGATCGACGCAATCTCTCACTGCGGACCCGAGACCATCATGGAAGAAGAGGTTCCGTGCGTTCGTTCCCGAATGGTTGTGGGCCTTGAGGCGGGCGTGTTGTATGTAAGGGCTTGATCTCGTCAGAAAAAACTAAGATTGCTCTGCGCCCTGTAAGGGAAAAACATCCGTCGGGGATCAAATTGCATTTGGGACGGAGTATGTAGTGACGCGCGGTGGAATTGTTGCTCGCTGAAGGGTCGTGTCAGGCTTTGTCGTGCTGAGTACGCTTCGTGGCCACAAAGAGTACTTGCTCGCCACCTAAATAGCCTAGCTCCCGGGACCAGTAGAATAAAGCCTTTGCATCCTTAAATCCGATAGCATTGATTTCATTTAGAATTTCCCAGCCAAAAACATTAAAACAGAGACAACCCTCAGGACATAACAGATCCCCATGATACTCGGGCGGCAATAAATGGATTACCTCTCCATTGTCGGCTACGTAGGCTCGCGCGATATTCTTTTCAGCCTTCTCGTTAAACGGCACGCTAAAGAAAAGCATCCCGTCTGGCCTCAAGCATCGGCAACACTCCGCTAGTGCCCTTTGGTAATTTGGGATATGCTCAAACACATCAAGTGTCAATATATAATCAAACTGATTGTTTGCGAAAGACAGCTGTGTAAGATCTTCATTTCTAATTCCTTTACTGTCGCAGGTTCCATGATCCACAGAATTTCCCAAATATTCACTACCCAATGTATAAGGGAACCAGAGCTTGAGAAATCTGTATACGTCAGTCATTTGTTCCGCTGTGTATATTCTTGACTTGCGATTCGGCTGACATACCTGATCGAAGATTTGCAGCACTGCTCGCATCCGGTTATTCAAATGGCAACGGGGGCACGCCAAGTGCTCTCTCCAGTTTGGTGTCAAGACTCCATCAACTTCATAGGAATAGGCAAAGTTCACAAGAAAATCGACATAGGTTCTGCAGAGGTAGCAATAACCGTTAAATGTAAATTCAGTGCAATTGTCTGGAACGAGATTCTTTTCGAATAACCGATTTGCTAATATGTTTGCTCGGCAGTTCTGGACATGACGAGTGTAGTCTTCGTAACATCGGATCTCTGAAATGGTTAAGGTTGGTACCAGCCTTTTAGTCAACTTTGCCTTCAGCAATATTCTTGGCTTCTCCAGCATCCTAGATATTCGACCGAGCATCATGAAAGCCTCGTGTGCGAGGAGTCCGTGCTGCCTGCGACAGCCTCGCGTGCGGATATAGGGCACTACGATTTCAAGGCGCTAAAAGGTTCATTTTGAATGCGGTGAATGGCCTTGAATGCTGGAGAACAATTCAAACGCTGTCCTTTCGTTGTTATAAAACCGCTCGACTAGAGATCTATTTTCTCTGACAATAGAAATATAGCAGCCTTTATCTTCAAACAGTGTCGAGATGTGTTTGTAGAAATCCTCCTTCGTGTCTGCCACTAATATCCTCAGCTCTTCCAGACCCTCGGCTCCCAATTCGGTGGATACGATGGGCCGTCCGTATGCAGCGCATTCGATAAGCTTTGTCCTAAGGCCCCTTCCGCTTATGATGGGATTGATAAAGACGTGGATTGCTGAATAGAAGTCCGTAAGGTTTGAAACATCTTCCATTATTATAATATTCGGGTTTTGGACGGTTTTTCCACTGATCGGAGCAGGGATGTTCTTGCCAGCCACGATGATTTCAAGGCCATCGATCTTTTCGAATAAATATGGCGCTATGGATTCAAGAAAATAATTGATGGCAACAGCGTTGGGAGCGTGATGGTAATTGCCGATGAAACCGATCCGTCTCTCGTTCGCACAAGGGGGGAGCATTGGAAAATCACCCAGTTCGATCCCGTGTTTCACAATTTTTATGTTCGCGCCCGGGAAATACGATTGGATGACGTTTTTCTCCTGAACTGAAATGGCAATCCATGAGCCTATGTGTCTTAGCCGGCTTCGGTAAAACAGGAGCGTCTGGTAATATCTGAGAAGCCGAGCATACCTCATCAAACCGCTAAACTTTGTTTTTGCTTCGTTCTTCAACATTTCAAGTACCAAATCATCCTCAAGATAGACAACCTTTGGAATGGCGCGCAACAACGGGGTGTCGACAAAGCCAAGCGCCAAAGGATACGCGAGCATGGCTGCGTCAAATGAGAGGCCACCCAAAAAAGCGTTTATCTCCTTGCTGTATCGGTTGATATTGGGCCGCATATCAACCGGCGCGCGGAATATTTTTTTTGCCAGCGGAAGTCTTTTCCCACAGTCGGGAAGCAGAAGCAGGCGGTCCGGTTTGTCGCTGCATGCATAATAGGCGTCTTTTTCATCCGAGGCATCCATGCAGATTGTGTATACTTCACACAGGCGCGATAGACCCTGCAGAAAAGAATAGAGCCGTTTGGCTCCGCCAAACCGCGTTTCTTTGAAAAGGAGCAGCGAGGAAACAAGAAGAACGCGCATGTGAGGCCCTGTCTGCATCTTCCTGCATGCGTTGGTTATGTCAATCCGTCTCGGCGCAAACAGATTCCCTTTTTCCGACAAGAAGCGTTCTCGCCAGATCCCAGATGCCAGCGCAAGATCCTTGATACCGATAACGTGAGCAGCGCCTCTTGCGCCCGTATCAGTCACCCGGTCAGGCGACATGGTAGACACCTGGTCCATCGCATGCGGGCCTGTTCGGTCCGTAGCGACACTGGGGTCTCTGCCTTTTTACCTCTCACACCCGTCGGCCGGTGTCAAGCCCGCCCCGGTTTCCCATCCTTAAACGGATGCGACCGCATCGCGGCAGGGCGGACGGCTTGGTTGGCTGCGTGCGGCCTCGCACTCGCCCCCGGCACTGCTTCCGTCTGCTTGACTGGTCACGCCGGCGGTGGTAGCCTTCCGCTCTGCCTGAACACCACAGGGTTGTTCCAGGGTCGGCCACAGCCCGCGCTCGCCGCCCCCGACTTGGCGTCGTTTTGCAGTTCACTATCCGGGTTTCGGTAGCTCCGCAGTAGACGCAGGTTGGGCCGATCATGTCGGGGCCAAAAGGTCGCCCTGTAAGACCTCCAGAACGTCAGCAGTCAGAGAGTGTCACAGGAGTTCAAGTGGCGCACGACAAAGCCACTTGCGATGATCAGGGCTGGCGGAGTCTCGCGTCAGCAAGTGCGGGCCGCCCGTATCTTTCAAGTACTACAAGCCGAACAGCATGGTCGACGCTGGCCGTGGCTTGGGACCGTGCCAGAAGTTGACTGATCAGTGCGGCGTCGAGGGCGCGTTGGGAACCGAATGAGGTCACGTCGACCGTAGGGCGGTGCTCATGGATAGGTACCTATTCCACGCCATTGGCCTGCTCGAGCGACTCGAAGTCCGCCAGGCGCCTTTAACTCGCGACCTCGTTCGAGGTGAGCGAGCACCTGCCGTGTCATCGAGCCGAGACGTTTGTTACCCACCTGGCCGGTTTGAGCGAAGTTGCCCTGCTCTCTGTTGCACTGCAATACCAAAGAAGGACGGAGCGCATCACCGAGCAGGTGCTCGAGTGGTGAGCAATATACTTTTGCGGCACGGCTATGTGCCTTGCGGTCTTTTCGCAACCGACTCTGGGAGGCCAAGCGCGTTGAGTTCTGGTGCTCGCAAAACCGCATCATCTTCTGTAAAACAGAGATGGTCCGCGCGGTGATTCGGGCCGAGGTTGTCGCCGCGGACCGTGCCCCGTCGTCTCACCATCCGCTGACCTTTGTTGTCAATGGGACCCGCTATTGCCCCCTCCCCCGGTCCCCCATGGGATTGGCGATGAAAGAAAGGGGAGCATACCTGGTCATCTCAACCAAAAACCCGGTTCGCTTGGACTGCCGACAAGGGGCAGCCTCTTAGCAACTCAGCGCGTTCGAGAGGACAGCAGTGATCACGAAGCCCACCCGGCTCCTTTGCACCATCATCTGCCTGCGTGCCATCCTGTCGATTTTTCTTTGGAACCACTCTGGCGGATTCTTTTGGCTAACCGCAGACGATGCGTCTCGCATGGAAATGGCCTACTATTGGAGTCAGGGGTTCTTCTTCTTCAACTCGCCAGGTAATCCCTTCTGGTTGCCGTTGGGCACATGGGTGCATGGCCTCGCACTCATAGTCGTGGATGATCCTTTGGTCACCTCTTCAGTCGTCAATTCTACATTTTCGATCGCGTCAATTGTCCTCATCTATAAGATAACACAAGCCTTGTTTCCCGGAACACCCTTCTCTCCGCCCCTAGCCGCAGGAATTTTTGCGTTTTGCCCTATTTTGGTTTGGCTAGGTATGTCCGGACTGTCAGAGCCCATGTTCCATTTCTTTATGCTTATGGGCATCTTCTTTCTGCTATTAGCAGATCGTCACAAACAGCCAAGGGCATATCTGTATTCCTCAATCGGATTTCTCGGAGCCTCCGCGATTCGGTATGAGGCATGGGTCCTCGTGGTAGCTTTCGCCTTTTTCTGCGCCTTAGAGTTCAAGCAGAGCAAACACAGACTCACAATTCTAATGAGCGTAGCGTTGGCCAGCATGTTCGTCCCCTTTTGGTTGTATTGGCAGTGGCATGTCTATGGTGATTATCTTCATTTCGTTCGATTTTTTGCGGCCACGTCGCCGTCGCTAGGCGCTTCTTCGTACATTCGCCTCCTTTGGGAAATCGCTCCCTTAGATTTGCTGCTAGCCCTATCAGGCATTTGCATGTCAATTCGGCTTCCTGGCATCTGGCGATACTTGTTTTTCATTGCCTTTTATTATTGCGTTTTTGTGATAACGACGCGAGGCGTCGTTGCCGCAAATTATCCGGTCAGGAATCTTACAAGCGTTTTCATAGTCTTGATCCCGTATGCCGCTTACGGATTGCACGTCATCGCCACCAGACTGCGGTTTTACAGAACGGTAGTGTATTTGGTATTGCTTGCCTACATAGTCGGCGGGACCGTTCAATCCTTGGCTTACGCTTACACTTTTCAGGCGAGAGATGTGGTGGTGAAGACTGCCATATGGTCTCACTGCGCAATTCGCGTTGGACTCTTCGATGATGGGTCGAAGATCTTGGTCGAGGCCCGCCGCGGAGGTTCAGACGAAGGGGATCTCGTGTGGGACAGCCATTTCCTGCACGCCGTGAATCCCGGCAAAATTGTCTACGACAGACTTGGGAATTGGATACACAAGGATGGTCACTACGTGCTCAACGAATTAGGCAACCCGTCAACTCTTGAGGGACCGTCGGGGGAAGTGGAGAAAAGATTGCGCCTCCAAAACATCCGAGTCGTTATCGCCTATTCAGAGCCGGCTTTTAGAGTCCTTGACGCGTTTATGAAACCCGTTAAGCAATGGGTGGAATATCGCATATATAAATGGCCGGACGATGAACGCATGACCGATTTGTGTGGTCTTGAACCTGCAAGAGATCGTGAGCCTCAAATAACGCGTTGAGAGCGCGGGCCGGTCGACGTCGTCCGAAAGCCACGCGGGCATGGGCGGGAGCACGCGGGACGCGTGACGACTCGGCGGCCGGCGCGAGGGGCGTCGTGCGGACGCCGCCGCGGACCGGTAGTAGCGCGTAGTTGGCCAGCCGGGTCGCGCCACAGCAAGCTCCCGCACCGCTTTGTACCTCATCGCGGGTTTTTTCGTTTCTGGTCTCCCGCCTCATGTTCGCTGTGCGGACTGCCACGGAAAGAGAGAACAGCCATTTCTCCCCTATCGATTTCATCGCGTGCTTCAAAGATCCTTCTGGTCACGGGGTCGTCCGGACTCATCGGTTCCGAGGTGTGTCGTTTCTTTCATGGACATGGTTGGTGGGTCCATGGGGTTGACAATAACCAGCGTGCTGTGTTCTTTGGCCCTGTGGGAGATACTCGGTGGAACCAGGCCCGCCTTCAGCGGGAATTACCAAGATTTGAGCATCACGAACTCGACATCCGGGATCGGGCCGGGGTGTTGGCCCTGCTGCGGGCGTTACGCCCGGCCCTCATAGTCCATACCGCCGCACAGCCGTCGCACGACCGGGCCGCTGCCATACCATTCGACGATTTTGACACAAATGCGGTCGGCACCCTCAACCTGCTGGAATCGGCACGCCAATATTGTCCCGATTCCCCCTTCGTTCACATGTCCACGAACAAGGTATACGGGGATGCGCCTAACCGCATTGCCCTCGTGGAAAGGAACACGCGGTGGGACTACGCCGACCCGGCCTTTACGGAGGGGATCCCCGAAACCTTTTCTATCGACCACAGTCTTCACTCGCTGTTTGGTGCGTCCAAGGCCGCGGCGGACATCCTGGTGCAGGAATATGGGCGCTATTTCGGAATGCCCTCGTGTTGCTTACGCGGCGGCTGCCTTACCGGCCCGAACCACAGCGGCGTGGAGCTTCACGGCTTTCTCAGTTACCTTGTGAAGTGCAATTTGGAGGGGTGCGAATACAGAATCTTCGGCTACAAAGGAAAGCAAGTCCGAGACAACATCCATGCGCAGGACGTGGCGCGCTTCATTGAGGCGTTCGCGGAGACTCCTCGATGCGGGGAGGTCTACAATCTTGGTGGTGGGAAAGCTAACTCCTGTTCGATTCTGGAAGCCTTCCGAATGACAGAGGAGCTTACGGGACGACCCCAGATTTTCACGTATCTGGAGGAAGCCCGCAAGGGAGATCATATCTGCTATTACAGCGACCTGCGTAAAATGCGGAGCCACTATCCCCAATGGGACATCACGATCTCCCTTCGGGAAACACTGCGGCAGATCGTGGACGCCTGGCGAGAGCGCCTTTCATGAAAATCCTGATCACGGGCATCTGCGGATTTGTCGGGAGCACGCTGGCCCACGGCTTGGCACAGAGCGGGAAGGTGGACGCTATTCTAGGGATAGACAACCTCGTTCGCCCCGGAAGCGCCGCCAATCTGCAACCCCTTCGGAACGAAGGCTTCGCGGTCCAGGTTGCCGATATCCGAGATGCCGCGGCTTTCGACCGACACGACAGGGTTGATTGGGTTCTCGACGCGGCGGCGTTGCCCAGCGTTTTAGCCGGCGTAGACGGGAGGACGGCAAGCCGCGAACTGATTGAGCACAACTTATATGGCACGGTCAACATACTGGAGTATTGCAGGCGGACGGGGGCGGGGTTCGTACTGCTCAGCACCAGCCGGGTATACTCCATTGTCGCCTTGGCGCAGGTCAACGTTCGAGTGAGCACCAAGGCCGATCCTGACGAGTGGCCCGGCGGACCTCGGTTCGTCCTCGGCACTGAACAGCTCTTGCCTTCCGGCGTTTCCCATGAGGGGATTTCTGAAGCCTTTTCCACGACCCCGCCGGTGTCGCTTTACGGTTCGAGCAAAATGGCCTCGGAGCAACTGGCACTGGAATACTCCCACGCGTTTGGTTTTCCAGTCTGGATCAACCGTTGCGGTGTTTTGGCTGGAGCGGGACAGTTCGGCAAGCCGGATCAGGGGATCTTCAGCTACTGGATTCACAGTTGGTCGCTACACCGACCCCTCACGTACATCGGCTTTGGCGGCACCGGGCATCAGGTACGCGATTGTCTGCACCCCATGGACCTGTTACCCGTGCTCCTTCAGCAGATAGTGAAGAACCCAAAGCTGGACCGCTGCGTCTTCAACCTCGCAGGCGGATTGAACCATGCAATCTCCCTCGCGGAGCTGTCTGCGTGGTGCGCGAGGCGTTTTGGACACCGCGAAGTCGGCGTTGAGATTCGGGAACGGCCCTTTGACCTGCCATGGATCGTACTCGATTGCGCCTCAGCCAAGGCCGCGTTCGACTTTCGTCCTCAGCGTGGGTTGGGCGCGATCTTTGAAGAGATCGCGCAATTTGCGGAAGCGCAACCGGATTGGCTGGACCTCTCCGGGGGCGAGGCCATCCGACAGGGCACCTGCACATGAGCACACCCACCCAGCCCAGGCTGCAGCTGCCACCCCTTCAACTCTTGTCACTTGTGATCCCCGCACGCGACGAGGAGGGGTGCGTTGCCGAGACCGTGTCGGTTTTGCATCAGGTGCTTCAAGCCCAACAGGTGCCCCATGAGATCGTGGTCGTGGATGACGGCAGCCTCGACGGCACGTGGAAGGTGCTCGAGGCGGCACAAAAAGCCATACCGGAGCTTCGCCCAGTGAAGAACGATGGGCTCCACGGCTTCGGCCGGGCCGTTGCATGCGGCATCAAGCATGCTAGGGGCGACGCGGTGGTCATTTGTATGGCCGACGCGTCCGACGCCCCCGACGATGTGGTGACGTACTGGAGGCTGCTGAACCAAGGGCATGAGTGCGTGTTCGGCAGCCGGTTCATGCAGGGCAGCCGGGTGGTGGGCTATCCCCGGACGAAGCTGTTATTGAACCGGATCGCGAACTTCTTCATCAAGGTCTTGTTCCGGATTCCACTCAACGACACAACCAACGCCTTTAAGGCCTACCGGCGCGAGGTCATTGGCGGTTGTGGCCCCATCCTTTCCCCCCATTTCAACCTCACCGTGGAACTACCTCTCAAGGCCATCGTGCGCGGGTACTCCTGGACCGTGACCCCGATCCGTTGGACGAGCCGGAAGACCGGCGCCTCGAAACTGAAGCTCAAAGAGATGGGCAGCCGGTACTTTTTCATTGTGATGTATGTGTGGCTGGAGAAGTATTTCAGCCGGGGCGATTATCGGCGCGATGTCCACGAGGCTGAGCGCCGCTCAGGGGCTGATTCGGCACGGTAGGTTCCAGAAGGTTTGCACGATCCTGTATTCGTGACGTTCTGGGATTCCAGGTTGCAGGCTCACAGACTGCGATCCACGGACCGTGGCGCCCCGTTCACGCCGCGATAATCCCTCCTCGGTTCGCACCTGGTTTACGCCAGGAGCCCGGAAGTGTCACCATGTCTGTTTACACGATAAGAACCGTTCGCCAGTCGGCTTGACGGCTTCGCTCGCCGATGGTAGATTCCTGGCTAACACTGGTTACACCTACGTGTTTCCCTGGCTCGCTCCTCTCCCAAAGCGATTCGCCTTCATGCGACAACGACTTGAGGCCGCGCGCCGTTTTCCAAGCGGAGGGCGCGCTTGAACGCGATACCAGCCCCGCGGCGCCGTCCCCACCTCGCTGTCCTTGCCCGGCGCCTCCTAGGCCTCCTCCGGCACGGCGGGCCCGCTGCCGTTTCGCGACGCTTCGTGCTCGCCCATGGACGCTCGCGCGTTGAGCGCGCGCCGCTCTCCTCGCTCTTCGCAGAATACCTCACACACGAGAGGGCCCTCGGGTGCGGACCCTCGACCGGCGGCGGCCGGCGCAGCGTGTCGGTCGGCGTCGCCCGCCTCCCACCCCTCGAGTACGCATCGCACGATACAGACGCCGTCGCGGCCGCGCTCTCCGGCGACGCGGAGGTCCTCATCTTGGTGCGAGAGAGGGAAGAACCGCTCCCGGCAGCCGCGGAGATCTGCGGGCGCGAATTCGGCCAAGACGTGCGACTCGCTGCACTCTTGGCCGACGAGCAGTGCGGCGACGGCGGAGCGGCCTACCCGCTGCTCCGGCCGGGATGGTCGGATGATCTCTTCCGGCACGCCTTCGATCCCGGGAGCGCGGTCGTGATCCGTGCAGAGGCCGCCCGTCAGGCGGGCGGGCCTCGGCGTGAAGCCGGGCCTGCCGCGCTCTTCGATCTTCTCCTCCGACTCCACGCCAATCCTGGAGCGGTCCGGCACATCCAGCGCATTCTCGTTCGGCGCGGCGGCCCGGGCATCCCGGAATCTCAGGCGGTCCGGGAGACGATCGACCGTGCGCACCGCGAGGTGCTCGTCGCCTGGATCGAGCGTTCAGGGGATGTAGCGCAGGTGACCCCCGGCCTCGCCGCTGGAACCCGCCGAATCCGGCGCCCACTCAGGCCCGGTCTTCGCGTGGCCGCCATCGTCCCAACGCGGGACGGCGGGAGGCTCCTCTCGCGCTGCGTGGCGAGCCTCGTCGCCCTGCCCGAGCCCCGCCCGGCGGTCGTGCTCGTCGACAACGGGAGCCGCAGTCAGGAAACGCTCAGCCTTCTGGCCAGTTACGAGAAGGAGGGTCGCGCTCAGGTTCTCCGCCGTCCCGGACCGTTCAACTTCTCCGCGCTGATGAATGCCGCCGCGCGGGAGGTGACCGCGGACCTCCTCGTCTTCCTGAACGACGACACGGAGGCTCGCAGTCCCGAGGCGGTCTCGGCGCTGTGCGAGGAGGCAGTTCGGCCGGACGTCGCGGCGGTGGGTGGCCTCCTCCTCTATCCGGACGGACGGATTCAGCATGCCGGGCTTGTGACCGGCATGGGCATCGTGGCGGGACACCTCTACAAGGGGATGGAACGCGAGGGGCCGAGTTGGTTCGTGAGCCCCCTTGTTGCACGGGAGGTCAGCGCCGTGGACGGCGCCTGCTTCATGGTTCGCCGCGACCTCTTCCTCCGTCTGGGCGGATTCGACGAGGTCGCGCTTCCCATATCGTTCTCGGATGTCGACTTCTGCCTCCGGGCGCGGCAGGAGGGGTTCAGGATCGTGTACACCCCCTTCTCCGAGTTCCTTCACGAGGAGACTGCGACTCGAGATCCAGAACTGGACCCCCGGGAGATCCGACTCATGGAGCGCCGCTGGGGTCACGTCCTGGCGAAGGATCCCTTTTACCACTCGGGACTGACACTTTGCTCGGAGACAGCCCGGCCGGACCCGTGGCGGCGCGCTGCCGTGTAGGCGGCACGGAAGCGCTAGTTTTCGGAGGACAGCGAAGGGACGCGCCTCGGCGTGGAGACGGCCGGGAGTCTGGGTCTCCATCCATCCTGGGAGCTATCGTGAACGTCTCCAACACGCTATGATCATCGCAATCGATGCCCGTTGGATATTTCCGCAGATTTCCGGCATAGGCGCGTACACGCGGGAACTCATTGCACACCTCGCGCGGGAAGACGCGACCAACCGCTACCTTTTGATCTTTGATAATCCAACGGTGTTGGAACGAACAGTACGCGAAACCGGACTTGATCAGGCTCCAAATTTTGAGCGAATTCTTGTCTCCTACGGCCCCTTCTCGCTGCAATCCCAAATCCGACTGCCGCGACTCCTCGCCGCGCACAAAGCCCGAGTCTTTCACTCACCAAACTTCATGATCCCGCTGACCGCATTTCCCGCGCGGCGTCCACATAGGACAAAGTGTGTGACAACCGTCCACGACGTCATCCCGCTGCTCTTCCCTGACGCGGCGCCACGGTCCAAAAAGGCTCGATTGTTCCCGATCTATCGCAGGCTCATGGTCGAGATCGGCCGCAGGTCGGATGTGATCATCACCGACAGCTTCGCCTCGGCCCGTGATGTGACGTCGCAATTGCGCATTCAAGCTGGAAGCCAGAAGGTGCGCACGGTCTATTGCGGAATCAGCCCACGCTTCCGACCGGCGGCGACGCCCAAGCGGCTCACGGACACATCCGTGCGCGAAATCCTCTACGTGGGCCGGGCCGATCCGTACAAGAATCTTACGACGCTCATCCGGGCCTTCGACCGCGCGAGGCGCCGCCTGCCTTTCCCGGTTCGCCTTGTGGTAGCAGGGTCGCCAGACCGCCGGTACCGCGAAGCGCCGGAGCTCGCCAATCGCCTGGGGTTGGGTGAGAGCGTGCGCTGGACAGGATATCTCGGCGATCAGGAGTTGCTCGACTGGTACCAGCAGGCAGATCTCCTGGTTCAGCCCTCCCGCTACGAAGGCTTCGGACTCCAGGTGCTTGAGGCGATGGCGTGTGGTGTCCCGGTCATTTGCAGCAACGCCGGATCCCTGCCGGAGGTCGCGGGTGACGCGGCACTCATGCTGGACTGCGATGATGTGGACGGCTTCGCCGACCGCATCGTGGATGTCATGACCAACGCCGACCTCGCCTCGGAGATGCGCCGAAAAGGCATGTCCCAGGCAGCCAAGTTCCGTTGGCCAAGAACGGCTAGAGAGACGCTTCGCCTCTATACGGAACTCGGAGAGGCATAACAGCTTGCCCTTTGGGCAAGCTGGAGAGACCTCTAGGTGGACGGCCATTCGTGAAAGCGCCGGTCCGAAGCTGGTTTTGAGCCTCGCCCATCTCCTGGTACACACTAGGCGTCACGACTTGACGTGGCTCCCATCACCACCTGCAGGCCTAAGCGCCATAGCTTCCTCGTAGCGGGATATCACAGAATTTGGCTCGCCATCTCCGGCGATTTTGCCGTCTTTCAGCCAGATGACACGCTCGCAAAAGCTCCGGACTTCTCCAAGCGAATGTGAGACCAGCACAGTAGTGACACGACGCTTCTTGAACTGATCGAGCTTCTCCAGACACTTCGCCTGAAACCGCATATCGCCGACGGCGAGCACTTCATCAATCAGCAGAATTTCTGGATCTAGATGCGCTACCACCGAAAACCCCAAGCGCGCCATCATCCCGCTGGAGTACGTCCGAAGCGGCTGATCGAGGAACGCCTCGAGTTCGCTGAAGGTGACGATCTCGTCCAGTCGTGCCAGAACCTCTCGCCGCGTCAACCCCAAGAGCACGCCATTCAGGACGACGTTCTCACGCCCGGTCAATTCCGGGTGGAAGCCCGCCCCCAATTCGAGCAGCGGGCACACGCGCCCGCGGACCTCAACCACCCCCGCTTGTGCCTTGAGAACACCCGCCACGAGGGCCAGTGTCGTGCTCTTGCCGGAACCGTTGGCGCCTATGACACCAAGAGATTCGCCGCACTGGACCTCGAAGGAGACGTCGTTCAACGCGGTGAATCGGTGCTTTCTGAATCGCCGGAGGGTCTCGCTCGGGCGGAGCAGTGACGCTTTGAGGCCGGTGAGTATCTGGCTATAGACTGGGTAGGACTTGGACACGTGGTCGAAGCGTATGGCAATCATACCACCTCTGCGAATTTCCAGGACAGTTTCGCGTACACCGCGGTCCCGATCGCGCAAACGACGATGGCGTACAAATATCCCACCGCTATGGTGGGCCAGTGCAGATCTCCGGTGAGAAAGAGTTGACGCCAACTCAGCACGATGGGTGCGGCCGGATTGAGATAGATAAGCACCCGGTAATGCGCGGGGACCATGGATTCGGAATAGACGATGGGCGTCAAGAGGAAGAGGAACGTCACCACGAGCGTCGTCAGGCGTTCCAAATCTCGAAAGAACAGGTTCAGACTCGCAATGGCGACAGACAGCCCGAAGACCAGCACAAGTTGGGCACCTACAAGGACAGGAATACCAATGAACCACGACCACGACGGGCGCAACCCATAGTAGAGCAGGAAGACGACGAGCACGGGTATGGTGCACAGAAAATGAACGCCGTCATTCAACACCGCGGCTGCCACGAGAATGCTGCGGGAGAATCGAACTTTTTTGAGCAATGACGTGTTGGCGAGAAAGAGATTCGGCGCGGCGCTCGTCGAGTTTGCAATCCATTGCCAGGGAAAGAGTCCCGCCAACAAAAACAGCGGATATTGAGGAATGTCTAAACGCATGAATACCCGAAAAGCGACGAAATAGACGACCCCGAACGCCAGCGGGTTCGCGACTGACCACAGGTAACCGAGCCAACTGTTCTTGTACCGCAGCTTGATCTCTTTCTGCGTCAAGACGACGACGAGGTCCGTTAGATATTCGCGTTCGCGCGCAGTCGGAAACCGCATGGCAGAAAGACCCCTCGGGCGTCAGCCGCTTTGTGGAGGCAAGTCCGCCCATGTGCTGAACAAAGCCGTTTCGGATCGCTTCGACAGAACTGCTCACTTGTTCCGAAGTCCAGCGGCTTCGCAGGGCCATCTAGGCGCCGCCCTGCGGCTGAAGCGTATTGCCTGGCTGGGTCATTGTCAAGCTTTCCCCTTGACAGCCATCTATGCTCCGCCTAATACTCGAATGGCCCGGGAGGCACGCTCCCGGGCTTCAGTGACTGTGCCACGGAGCGGCCCACTCAATCCGCTGACGCCCTCGGTCGTTACGGGGGCGGGCGGGCGCGTTGCCGAGTCGCCGCGGCGCGCGGCAGAGTACCTTCCCGTCATGAGTCTACGTTTCATGGCTCTGGAGGCGGACTATTGATGTCTCCTTCGTTGCATGGCTTCGCACGTTCGGTTTGGAACCGCCTCCCAGAAAGTGTGCGGGGTTGGCTTCGCTCCGTTCGGGCTGGTGATTGGACGACGCGCGGTGCGGTTTTCGCGAACAGGGTACTGCGCTCGATATTTCCCCAACGACTTCGGCGCAAGCTCACGGGTGGAGCACCCTTCGATCGTCCTACCTGGGTTGAGCGGCTCATCGCCAGCCCGTATGTATCCTATAGTCTGCTCAAGCGGGCCGACACGCAGCGGGCACTCCGTCAGACGTCATATCAACGCTTCTTGGACAGTTACGACACCCGCGCGCACCTCAACTCACAGAATGCGCTGGGCACCCCAGAAGCGGACCGCCTCGTGAAAGCGGTCCTCCTCGATCCAGCCTTTCGCAATGCCTTCGGGTATCAAGACCTTTCAACGATTGTCACACTCGCCGATGAACGGGCGGCCGTGCAACTCACGTCACAACCGGAATACCTAGCGAAACTCCTCCACGACCCGGTCGTGTTCGCCGCGTTTCGCCGGCGCGCGCTGGAGGAGGGCCCGGGCAAATACGCGGTACGGATCGCGCAGGAGATTGGCGGCCGCGACGACTACCTACGCGCCGTCTTTGATCGCCTGGCTGTGGGGGGGGGCTTGACGCTCGCGAGATGCGGGAAGTCGACGGTAATCGTCTCGCTGAGCGACTACGGAATCGCCAAGGAGTTGTTCTCGACTCAACTGTTCGAGTTGGGCGTTTTCCAGAGGTACCTATCCCTCCGCAACAACCGGGCGCTCAAATATTTCATCGACGTGGGCGCGAACCTCGGCACCCATACCCTTTACGCGCTGCAGGAGGCGGGTTTCGAGCGGGCCCTCGCTATCGAGCCGGACCCCCGTAACTTGCCGCTGTTGAGGGCGAATCTCGCCCTGAATGGCGTCGAGGGACGCGGCACGGTTCTCCCGTTTGCCGTGGCGGTGGGCCAGGGATGGACTGAACTCTACCAGAGCGCAATTAATTGGGGAGACAACCGGATCTCCTCGATGGAAGGCGAGGGGTGGACCTGCACGAGGGTCCCCACGACGACGCTCGACCAGGTCCTCAAGGACAGCGGTTTCGACCCCGCGGCCCTTACAATATGGATCGACGTGCAGGGGGGAGAGTACGGCGTGCTCCAGGGCGCGTCCGAGACGCTAGCGTCCGACGCCGACGTCGTCATCGAGTTCTGGCCACACGAGCTAAGTCGCGTTGGCCAGTTAAACAATATGGTCCACGCCCTGAAAGGCCTCAACCGGAAGCTCGTCAGGCTGGACGAAGGAACGCCAATCGACCTCGCTTCGATCGCAGACCTCGCGCAAGACCTATTGCACCAGGGTCCGAGGGGGTACCTCGACATCGCGCTCCTGCCGAGGTCCTCGGCGTGAGACCTGCTCTCCACGCCGATCAGCAGCATGCTGAAGAACCCGCTTTGCTAAAGGCTGCTCAAAAAGGTCCAGATGCCAGGCGGAGCGCGGTGCGAGGCGCGAGGCGTACTTGGCGCGTACGCCGCAGCGCCGCGCGAGCGCGGGGGTACCCACCGTAGGTGGGTCACCGCAGATGGGCCTTTTTCAGCAGCCTGTGAGAGACATCACATGCTTGCCTTGCATAGCCTGCCCGCAGAATACGCCGCGTGGAACAAACAGTGGGGTGCCCCGAATGGCTTCCCCTTCGCGCAGGAACTGCTGCATCAACCCAACCTTTCTCTTGAGATCGTGGCGAGGCTCGCCGGTCCCTTCGCGTTTCAGAGTAACAATTCCACTCGCGAGTTTGAGTATCCGTGGGCGTACCACCAAATCGATCACTCGGCGCCCCGCGACATCATCGATATCGGCGGGGGCGTCACGGGGATGCAGTTCGTGCTCAGCATGCTGGGCCACCGTGTGCGCACGGTGGATCCCGGTCTGGCGTCCCGTGAGTACCAATGGGGCTCGCGGTCGTTTCGCCACGAGGGGCTGAACGCGGCGTTCGCGACCCCCATTGAGGTGCACGGCTGTTACCTCGAGGAGGCCAATCTTCCGCCCGCGGCGTTCGATTACGTGATCTGCATCAGCACCATGGAACACGCACCAGCGCCGGCGGTCGTCAGCCTCCTTGAGGCAGCGCGACGGACGCTGAAGGCCGGCGGGCGACTCGTCGCGACGGTCGACCTGTTCTTGAATTTAGCACCATTCACATCAAGACAAGAGAACGAATGGGGAACCAACATCGATCTCGGGGCAATCCTCACGAAAGTGTGTCCCCCATTCAAGCTTGTGACGGGGTCGCGGGAGGAACTCTGCGGCTTCCCCGAATTTTCCGCCGCACGTGTCCTCGAGAATCTGGAGAGGTACTACGTGGGCGTATATCCGTGTTTGAGCCAGTGTTTTGTGTTGGAGGCTGTTTGAGCGCTTCTTCGGTCGGCCGATTGATCGTTGTCACGAACCAACGCCCGTTCCCGACGTTCCACGGTGCGAACGCCGACGCGGGACGGCTGATCCTCGCCCTGCGCTCGGCTGGTTGGAAGATGATGCTAGTGTCGTGGGGCGACTCCATAACGGAGGACTCCGGGCTCGTGGTCATCAACTCGGTGGTGGAACGCTACGTCGAGGAGTCGATGTGTGCCGTAAGTCCCAAGTTGGAGCGGCGTATTCCAGCCTTCGCCCAGGCGCGGGCTCTTGCGGAGGGGCGCAGGGATGAAATCGTCGCCGAGGCGCGTCGATTTGCTCCAGATCTGGTCCTCTCCATCGGGCTTTACGGCGCCAGCCTCGGCGTCCACATCGCTCGGTCGCTCGGTGTCCATCATGTGTACCGAAGCCAGGCGATCGAGCACGAGTATCACGCCCAACTGTTCGACCTCGCGCGGCAGCGAACCCCACTTTCTGTCGTGGGGAGGGCGCTGCGCATGGTGCACGACGGGTCTCGGCAGCGGGCAATCGCCCGCGTCGAGGAGTCCGTTCTCGGATCGTCCCAGGTGGTTCTCGAGATCAGCGCCCAGGACGCGGAGATTCGACGTTCGCGGTGCGGCCTGCGCATCGAGCATCTTCCACCTTGCGCACCCGAGGTGGATGACCCGGGGACCGGGGAGCGGCCAATCGACGTCCTATATCTGGGGAACCTGTTCATGGAGAACAACCGAGTCGGGTTGATCTGGTTCCTTGACGAGGTCTTCCCCATCCTGCGCCTGGCTCGGCCCCATATAAAAGTTACCGTGGCAGGCAAATCCTTTGATCGTAGTTTTGAACAATGGATCACCGAGACGGGGGCTCTTGTCCTGCCCAACGTCGCCGACGCCCACCGATTGTTTCGGAGCGCTAAAGTCGCGGTCAATCCCATCTTCAGCGGCAACGGCACCAACGTGAAGACGATCGACGCGCTGTGGTGTGGGTGTGGGCTGGTCACTACGGCTGTGGGGATCCAGGGATACGACGCCTTTGAATACGGCCTGAACCTCCGCGTCGCGAACTCACCTGTCGAGTTTGCATGTGCGGTACTGGACCGGCTCGCCCGCTGGCCCAGTTGCTCGCCAAAGGCTCAGCACAACCGGCTGCTCCGATATTCCATCGCGGCCCAGGGAAATCGGATTTCACAGATCTTCTCCACGCTTGGCCCGGCGCGTTCCGCCGCCGTCTGAGTGTGTTCGCCGTCCACCCCATGACCCCCCATCGTAATGTTCTCGCTCACAAACCGGTAGAAAGCGCGTTCTGATGCGGAGTCATGCGCTGCTCGGGCGTGTCGTTACGGCACACGGCCCTCGCGTTTCGCTGTGCCGCGTTTGCGATTCCGGCGAGTTTGGAGCATCTCCGTGCGGCCTGCACGATACACTCAGGTGTCGCCATACCCGTTCCCATGCGATGCGAGGGCCACCAGGGGCGGTGCGCTGTCTTTCCCCTTGACACCCGCTGCCGGGCCGCCGGATACTCCATCGCAACCCAGGCGAGCCCAGGGGGGCGGCCGAACCCCGGATCGTCGCGCCGCCACCAAAAGAAAATCACTATCAGTTGGCACAAGGTGCCCCCACCGAGTTCAGTCCTGCTGAGTCATCGAGAATGCAGCAATTGCTCCGCTTCATCGCTGAACTGTCTCGTCGCCCAACGGTCCTGGGTTCAGTTGTCGGCGCGCTCGCCTTCCTTCGATACCAAAAGCTCGCGATCGTCGACCCGACGAACGTGCAGGCGTTCATCGCCGGGGACTGGGGCACCCATATGCTGGGGTGGCTCCAGTTCCGCCACGCGCCGCTCTGGCACCTCCCGCTGGGGCAGGTGCCACACCTCGGCTTTCCGCTCGGCACGTCGCTGCTCTTCACCGATGCGATCCCGCTGCTGGGGCTCGTCCTCCGGCCGTTCAGCGCGCTCCTGCCGACCGATTTCCAGTACCTCGGCCTGTGGCTGTTGACGTCGTTCGTCCTGCAAGGCGCGCTGGGCGCCCAGATCGCCGCGCTCTACCTCCGCTCGCGCGTGGCCCTCGTCGCGAGTGCCGTCCTCTTCGTGTTGCTGCCCGCCTTCCTCATCAGAAATGTGCACCCGGCGTTGACCGCGCATTGGATCATCCTGGCCGTGCTCTACGGCGCGCTGCGCGGACCCCGCCGGACGCGCTGGGGGCTGGTCGCCCTCGTCAGCCTGGCGACGCTCATCCAGCCGTACCTGTGGGCCTTCGCCGTGATCCTGTTCCTCGGCGTGCTCCTCGATGACGCCAGACGGGGCGCCTCCAGCTGGACGCGCGCCGCGGTTTCGGGCGCTACATGCCTCACGGCCAGCTTCGGACTGTTGGCGCTGGTAGGGGGATTCTCCTCCGGGTTCCAGACTGTGATCGCCGGCTTCGGGAGCTACAGTGCGAACGCCCTCACCCTCGTAGCGCCGAACGGCACATCGCGTTTCTTCCATCTGGACAGCCCACCGACCCAGTTGGAGGGATTCGCCTACCTCGGCCTAGGCGTCCTCGCGCTGCTGGCGATCGTGGGACTCCTGTCGCTGCTTGGTCGACACCCTCTTCAGCAAGGGTACTCGCTCAGGGCGCCCGGGGTGCCGCTCGCCACGGGGGTCGCCGTGGGGCTGCTGGCAGCGTTCGCGTTGAGCGACCACGTCTTCGTGGGCAGCCGCGAAGTGCTCACCCTCGCGTGGTTGTACGACCCGATCCGGCCCCTGGCCGAGCGATTTCGGTGTTCGGGCCGCGCGATCTGGCCGCTGATGTACCTGCTCGTCACGCTCGCTATCGGCGGGCTCCAGCGGTCGCTCGCGCGCGTGACGCGGCGGCCCGAGCGGACGGTCGCCCTCGTGCTCGCCGTGTGCGCCGGGATCCAGGGCGGCGATCTCGCCTTCACGAACCGGTACGACGAGATGGCGCGCTACTTTTTCGACAAGGCCGGCCCGTACTTCGTCGACCGGCTGAGCGACCCGCGCTGGAAGCAAATCGGGACCGGGAGCTACCGCCACATGGCGGTCGTGCCAACGACCTCGAACGGGTGTCCTGCGGGGATGCCCTACGAGGAGGGGTACCGCAGCGGCCGGATCGCCCTCCTGTCGCTGGAGGCGTACCGCGCCGATCTGACTTTCAACTCCGGATACTTCTCGCGATGGCAGATCGGCGAGGCAGCGCGCTGCGCGGCGCAGAACCAGGCGGCGGCGGACCACCTCGCCGCCGACACGGTCTACATCTTCGGGACGGGGCACCAGCCCCCGCGGGGGTCGCGCTGCGCTTACCTCAACACCATCCGCGTCTGCGTCGCGGACCAGAACGGCGACCCGTTCGCCCGATCACTCGCCCCGTGACCGGTTTGGCGCCATCGAGGTGGACTCCACCGCCAGAACGACGAGGCTCATTTCACGCGATCGACCGTCGTGGCCGCTCGTTAGCTTTTGCATCACTGTCTGTGTGTCAGGCATGGCGCCATTGAAAGGTTGGTCCGTTCTTGACGAAGACCACTGATCCGTGGCCTAATAGCGGCACGATCGGGGCGGTAAAGACCAACTGACCTGGGCAGGGATAGCGAGGCGCGAGGGATAAGGGCGGAGGGCTGACGACACTGGCCCTCCGCCCTCTTGTAGCCTGTACAAACCAACAGGAATGTAACCACAGATTTCGCAGATCACGCAGATTATCTTTCTCGAACCCCCGCTGAATCGGTGAAATCTGTGTAATCTGCGGTTCCAGGACCCTCCACGTGATTTGGCAACAGATCGCCAACGGCATCGCCACCGGTGCGGTGTACGCGCTCACGACCCTGGGCCTCACCATGGTCTACGGGGTGCTGCGCGTCCTCCACGTCGCGCACGCCGGGGTCTACGCCTTGGGCGCCTACTCGGGTGTGGTCGCGTATCGCCTGTCCGGCAGCTTCTGGCTCAGCCTGGTCGCGGCCATGGCGGCGTGCGCCGTGGCCGGCGTCCTGATGGAGCGGCTCCTGTACGCGCCGCTCCTCCACCTGCCGCGCATCGTCCCGCTCATCGCGAGCATCGGCCTCTTCATCGCCATGGAGGAAGCCTTCCGGATCGTCGCCGGCCCGTATGCGCTGGCCTACGACGCCGAGATTCGTTTCCCTAGCTTGGCGCTGGGGCCGCTGCGGCTGAGCGCGCCGCAAAGCCTGATCTTCACGGTGACCCTGCTCCTGCTGGGCCTGTTGTGGCTCCTGCTCTCGCGCTCCACGGTCGGACTCGCCATGCGGGCCACGTCCATGGACGCCGACACCACCTCGACCTTCGGCGTGAACACGCGGATGATCGTGACGCTGAACTTCGTGATCGGGTCGGCGTTGGCCGGGGCGGCGGGCGCTCTGATCGGTGTGTACGACAACCAGGTGTGGCCGACGATGGGGAGCATTCCGGCCTACAAGTGTCTGGCCATCGTGGTCCTCGGCGGCCTGGGAAACATCCCGGGGAGCGTCCTGGCCTCGTTCCTCATCGGGTTGGCGGAGACGCTCCTGATCGGCGTCGTGGCCATTCCCTTCCCGCGCGACGCCCTGGCCTTCGTGGCGATGATTCTCGTGCTCATGTTCCGCCCCCACGGGCTCTTGGGGAAGGGGTAGAACGTGGAACCACAGATTTCACAGATTACACAGCGCGGCCTGAGGGCCGCAACCAAAACAACGGACTGTCGTGATCCGCAGATTACGCAGATTGGCCGATTTCACTGGGAACGGCAAAACCCTTTCAGAAAAACAAGGTTCTGCGAGTGTGTAGTACAGATTTCTCTGTTTCGGGCCGGGGCGCTGCATCCGGAGGCAACGTGGAAAGGGATGCCCGGACGCACGCGATAATCGGCGCTGCGTTGGAAGTCCATCGGACACTTGGCGCAGGCTTTCTCGAGGCGGTGTACCAGGAGGCATTGCCCAGAGAGCTTGGCGGACGCAATATTCCCTTTCGCATGCAGTGCGAGATCCCGGTATTCTATAAAGGCGACAAGCTTTCGACTACCTACCGCGCAGACTTCAGCTGCTTCGACTCCGTGATCCTGGAACTGAAGGCCATTCGGCAGTTGACCGTCATCGAAGAGGCCCAGGTTCTGAATTACCTGAAGGCGTCAGGGCTACGTATTGCCCTACTCTTCAACTTTGGTGCGCTGTCGCTTCAGCAGAAACGGTTCGTTTCCGGCCCTGACCAATCTGTGTAATCTGTGAAATCTGTGGTTAACCTAAAGGGTCTTTTGCGATGTTGAGCGGGTATCTCGTCACGGTCCTGATCACGATCGGGATCTACGTCATTCTGGCTCTCAGCCTGAACATCATCACGGGCTACGCGGGCCAGATCTCGCTGGGGCACGCCGCCTTCATGGGAATCGGCGCCTACACGTCGGCCCTGCTCTATACCAAGGCCGGCCTCAGCTTCTGGCCCGCGTTTGTCCTCGCGGGCCTCGTGGCGGGTCTGGTGGGCGCCGTCCTCGCCATTCCTTGCCTCCGCGTGCGCGACGATTTCCTGGCCATCACCACCATGGGCATCAACTTCGTGATCGAGGCCGTCTTCCTGTACATCCCCTTCTTCGGCGCCGGGATGGGAATCGGCGGAGTCAACCCGCCCAGCCTACTCGGCAGCGAGCTTGGCAAGCCGGCGTTCCTCGGCCTGGTCGTCCTTGTGATCCTCTTGACGACTGCCGCCGACCGCTGGCTCACGCGGTCGTGGGTCGGCCTCGGATGGGCGGCCATCCGCGAGGATGAGCAGGCGGCCGGCGCCATGGGCATCGACGTGGTGCGGTTCAAGGTCCTCGCCTTTATGCTGGGGAGTGCCGGCGCGGGGCTGGCCGGAAGCCTGTACGCCCATTTCCTGACCTTCATCATGCCGGTCAATTTCAGCTTCGGCCAATCCATAGTGATCTTGTCCATGGTGGTGTTCGGCGGCATTGGCACGCTGAGAGGCCCGATCGTGGGGGCGATCGTGCTCGGGGCGTTGCCGGAAATCTCCCGGCCCGCCATGGAGTACCGGACGCTCCTCTACGGGGTCCTGCTGCTCCTGCTGATGCGCTTCCAGCCCGACGGGATCCTGGGCGATGGCAGCCTCATCGTCCGGGGGTGGCGCAGGCTCGTTCGGAGCAAGAGCAATGTAAAACCGACAACTGACAACTGACAATGAGCCGACGGCGTTGACGGTTGATCGGTTGTTCCGCCTGAGGCGGATCAGTTTTCCATTTTCAATTGGCTGAGAAGACGATGCCGCTCCTGGAAATCGAGTATCTGACGAAGGAATTCGACGGAGTGATCGCTTTGCAGGACGTCTCGTTCGGCGTCGAGGAGAACGAGATCCTGGGCGTCATCGGCCCCAACGGCGCGGGCAAAACGACCCTGTTCAATTGCATCACCGGCATGGTCCCGCCGACTCGCGGCACGATCCGTTACCGGGGCGAGACCATGCAGGGCCGACAACCGTACGAGATCGCCCGCCTGGGAGTCGGCCGCACCTTCCAGGTCGTCCGCCCGTTCCCGAACCTTTCGTTGACGGACAATGTCTTGGTGGCCCTCGGCCATCGGCACTACCCCGGACTTCGGCGTGCCCTCTCCGCTTGCCGCACCGACGCCAACTGCAGGGTCGCCGCAGCCCTGTTGACGCGCGTGGGTCTCTCGGGCGGGCACGGTCGGACCGCGGGCACGTTGCCACTTGGGCTCAAGAAGCGGCTGGAGATCGCCCGTGCCCTGGCCTTGGAGCCGCGACTCCTCCTGCTGGATGAACCGTCGGGCGGTCTGCGGCATGAGGAATCCCAGCAACTGTTGGAGTTGATCCGAGATCTGAATCGCGAAGGAATCAGCGTGGTCCTGATCGAGCACAACATGCCCATCGTGATGGGCGTCTGCCATCGCTTGGTGGTTCTGGACCACGGCGTCAAGATCGCGGAAGGCGAGCCCGCAGCGATTCAGAAGAACCCGCAGGTGATCGAGGCGTATCTTGGGAAGACAGTCAATTAGGCAATTGGGCAATTGGGCAATTTGGCAACTGGGAGCGTTGTCCCTAATTGCCCAGTCGCCCAATTGCCCAGTCGCCACGACGTCAACATGACGGCGCTCCTAGAAGTCCGCGACCTCGAGGTGACGTACGGTGAGTTCGCGGCCGTGCGGGGCGTCAGCTTCGAGGTGCGCCAGGGCGACCTGGTGACCATCATCGGGGCGAACGGTGCCGGCAAGAGCACTACCCTGCGCGCCATAATGGGCCTGCAGCGGCCGCGCGCGGGCCGGATCGTCTTCGGCGGCGCGGACATCACGACGGAGGCCGCGCATCTTCGCGCCCGCCGGGGAATCAGTCTGGTCCCGGAGGGCCGTCGCATCCTCCCCGACCTCACCGTGGAAGAGAACCTGCACCTGGGGGCCTACGTTCTGAAGAGCGCCGGCGACGTCGCAGCGGCCCTGGAAAGCGCCTACGCGCTCTTCCCGCGACTGCGCGAACGGGCAGGCCAGCGCGGAAAGACGCTGTCCGGTGGCGAGCAGCAGATGCTGGCCATCGCCCGCTCACTGGTCGGCAGGCCTCAGCTCCTCCTCCTGGACGAGGTGTCCCTCGGGCTGATGCCGACCTTGGTGGACCAGACCTTCGAGACGATTCGGGATCTGCACCGACAGGGCGC